>Ga0116229_10005891_pt1 | contig 19838 bp, 15 predicted proteins | sample S1TSphgellanicum_3_FD_87313 | JGI IMG/M metagenome (GOLD analysis project Ga0116229, IMG submission 87313) | Host-associated microbial communities from peat moss isolated from Minnesota, USA - S1T2_Fc - Sphagnum magellanicum MG | ecosystem: Host-associated > Plants > Peat moss > Unclassified... | reverse complement strand
TGTTCACGACCGTCGCCAAGACCGGCCCATCCAAGACCGCGACCGGGGAAATGGTTCTCTATTCGATCACAGCGGCCCACTCGTCGGCCGCGCGAACGGCCGCCCCGCTCCTGACCTTGACCGACCCCGTTCCGGCCGGGATCACGATTCTGACCGAAGCCTGCACCGTGACGAACGGCGCGGTCTGCGCGACGCCGACGGTTTCGGGACAGACCGTCAGTGCGACGGTCTCATCGCTGCCCGCGGGAAGCACGGCTACCTTGACGGTTCACGGCAAAGACGCGACCTTGGCCGCAGGCACGACGACCAATACGGCGACGCTCGCATCACCCTTCGGAGTCTTCGCTCAGGCCTCGGCCGCGACGACCGTCATCGCGAACACGCTGGGCAAAACGGTCGCGGACATCACGCAGGGAACCGCCGCCGGCACGAGCCTGACGGCGGTGCCGGGCGACGTTCTCGAGTACGTGCTGACGTACACGAATTATACGGGAACGGCGCTCTCGAACCTCGCGATCAAGGATACGGTACCGGCCAACAACACCTACGTGGCCGGCAGCGCCGCCTGCGTGACGGTCCCAACCGGCGCGACCTGCACGCCGGCCGGCCCGACCTCGGGCGTCCTGTCGTGGACGTTCACCGGAACGGCCATCGCCAACGGCGCCACGCTCAGCGTGAAGTTCCGTGCGACGGTCAACTGAGCGAGTTGCCGCCGCGCCGGGAATCGCGGGTGGGGCGCCACGCAGGCCGTAGCGTGTCCGAGGATCGGAGCGCGTCGTGCAACAGGCCTTCCTCGGCGCTGATCGCGCGCTCCCATGAGAACGGCCGGGCCCAATCCGCCGCCGCGACCGCGTCGGGTGGAGTTGCAATGTACTCGATGATCGCGGCGGCAAAACCGTCCAGATCCTGCTCGTCCACGAGCGTCACGAAGGGGCTGCGGGCAATGTGCTCTTCGTACGCGCTGAGCGAGAACGCGACCACCGGTAGACCGGCGAGCAAGGCTTCCAACGGAACCAATCCCCAGCCTTCGACGTGACTCGGAAACGCGCACACGCGCGACGTGGCGTAGAGTTTCCACTTTTCGCTCTCATCGAGGGGACCGAGAATATCGATGTTATCCGATAAGCCGAGCGACTGCCGTGACTCCATCAGATGATTTTTCGTCGACGTGGAGCACGGGCCGACCATCGCCAAACGAAGATCCGGTCGAACGTCGCAACACCGCCGCCAGATCGCGAGGAGATCGTCGATTCCCTTCTCGGGGACATGGCGGCCGACGTAGATTGCGTCGTACTTCGGATTCGAATCTTTTTGAATGCTGAAGTCGTCGACGCCGAGCGGGAAGCGCACGATGTCGTTCCTCGGAATGCTCGCGGCTAACTCGTCCGATAGCGCGTGCGAGATGGTCATCACGCGAGTCGCATAGCGATGGATATGACGGTTCATCCACCAGGCTTGCGTCCCCCGTAAGTTCAAATTTAGCAAGAACAAGGGTTTGCGGCTAAGTAACGCCACCAGAAAAGCCGGCGCCGTCGAGCACGGCACTTCGCTGTTCGGGACGAATATGAAGTCCGTCGAACGAGCGTACCAGAGGCCCAAAACGAACGAAGCCACCGCGTGGAAGACCCAATTCAAGAGCCGCACGATGACGTGGAATCTCGCGTTCTTCGTGTTGAGAAAGCGCTCGGGAATCCTGACGAGTGTTAAGTTGGAGTTCGGGATCAGATCCGTCGAATCCGAAACGATGTTGCGGAACTCAAAAGTATTTTGAATTTCGAAGAAGCGCCGGGTTAGCAGAAGCCCCCCGGAATATCCGCCTTCCGGGGGGTGCCAGTGAAAGGCGAGGCCGCGGAAGCGTTCGTCGGGTCGTTCCATGCGTGCGTTAGCGTTCCAACGTCTTCAGCATGGAAGTTGACTACCGCGAATCATCGTATCGACTTGCTCCAAACCGTCTCGCTGCGTTCGCCGCCGACATATTCGAACCTGTGCAAGCAGCACCGGAGCGCGTGCGTACTACTTGCGTCGCCGGCATCGTTACTGCAGGCGGAGGAGGAACGAGCAAGCGATGTAACGCACGGGCCCACGAGAGCATGTCGCGCCGAATGAATCGGAATTTCGCTTGCCGCATCGGCTTGCGAACGTTTGAACCGACACGGTGAGGAAGCCGGCCGGAACCGCGCTCGGCCGCGCAGAGCGCTGGCTGCCGTTCGCGACGGCGGCGCTTTATATGCTCTTGCTGCTCCGGCCACTGGCGTTTGAGCCCGGCATTCCGGCATTTCAGCACGATTGGTTGTGGCCGGTCGACGAACGGCAAATTTACGGGTTCGCCACCCAGGGCTTGTTCGCTTGGGAGCGGGCAGGCGGGGGAAGCTTCCAGGTCTATCCGGTGCCGTGGTGGCCGCCGCTGATGGCCGCCGGCTTTTACGCGCTCGGACCGCACGTTGGTCTCGTCCTCTTCCTTCTACTCTGGATCGGGCTCGGCGCCTTGGGTATCGCGCGGATGAGTCGGACCTTCGGGCTAGGTTCGCTCGCCGCTGCCGTGACCGTTGCGGTCTTTCTGGGCAATCCGGTGCTCCTTAACGAATTACAAGCCGGTCACATCTACTTCATTATTTCTTACGGCCTGCTGCCGTGGGTCTACGTGAGCGCGCGAGAGCGTACGAGTCCGGCAGACAGCTTGGTGACCGGCGTACTCCTGGGGCTCGCGAGCGCCCAGCATCAGTTTCTCGTGATGGGCGGGTTGTTGGCGCTCGCGGGCACGAAGTTGCGGGAGGGCACGGCATACCTGCGGTTCGCTTTCGCGCTCGTGGTTGCCACGGTCGTAATCTCTCCTTCGTGGATTGACGCCGCCGTTGCCGGAGTAAAATCGTTGGACGTCGACGCCCCGGTAATCAGGTGGGAGGTTTTCCAAAGCACGTCGGTCTCCGAATCGTTTCGAATGCTCGGCTACACGTCCGGCTATGACGCGCGCATGGTGTCGCCGCTCGTAAAAGCTCTGCTCTGGTCGATTCCGGCCTTCGCCGTGATCGGCGCCGTTCTCAGCGGGCGAAACGCGAAGACCTGGTGGATGGCGTTCATCGCCCTGGTCGGCGTGATCGTCACGTCGGGATTGCGCGGCCCGGCCTCCGCAGTTTTCAGCTTTGCCTTTGCGCACGTTTCCGCTTCCGGGTTTTTTCGCGAACTCTACAACGCGAGCGCGCTCACGTCAGTCGGCGCGAGCATTCTGTCGGGGTGTGCCCTGCGCGTTGCCGGTAAACTGCGACGCGGCGCGATCCTCGGAGCCGCCATCTTCGTGGTGATCCTGGCTGCAACGTTGCCCGTCGCGTGGAAGGGAACCGACGATCTGCCGCGCGCGACTGCCGGGATGACGGCCCTGGGGTCGCTGAACGAACCCGGCGATGCGTACCGTTACATCACGATTCCCGGCATCTTTCCTCAGAAGAAACCCGGACGGCTGCTCAGCGGAATGTCTCCGTACTTGATTCAATACGGGCCGTGGGCGTCGGGAATGACCGCGAGCACGTCGTTCCCATCGACGCTCGTCGCTCGAACGTGCGCCGACGCCGGACGATGCGAGCGGTCGCAGTTCTTGCTGCGGCGGTCGGGTGTCGGCGTCGTCGCCGCGCTCGACGGCGTCGTCCCCGATTTCGCCCACGCGGATGCGAAGGACGTACAGCCTCTTACGGAATCCGAGGAGTCCGGCGATAACAAGAGTGTCTTCGTGGTCGGGCAGGCCGAGCGGCTCGTCGCCGAACCCTTCTCGGCCCGGCCCGGGACGATCGCGCTCGACTACGTCGGCGCCCGCGACGTTCGGCCCTACGTCACCGAGGCGAGCGTACCGATAGCGCTGCTCAGCCGCGACCCCGATCCGCTCCACGGCTGGGCGCGGACGAGCTATTGGCCGAGCTTGCCCGACTGGGTATTTCGCGAGGACGTCGGTATCTTCACGCTCGAGGCGGCAATCGACCTTGACATCGCTCCTGCGACGATCGTCGTCGGCAGCGCGAACGGCAAGTTCAGGACTCACGGCTGTACGTACGATTCGCGATTGGACGATCATTGGCTCGTCCTGCGGTGCGCGGCTCATCCCGCGCTTGAAGCGGTGCCCCCAATCGCCGTGGCGTCCGTCGCCGTCCGCACGACCGCGATCCCAAGAACGATGACGCAAGGCACTTTCGGACAAACGTCGGTCCAATACCAGACGCCGACGTACGTGCGGGCCGCCGTCGTCGCGAAACGCGGGTCGGTGCTGGTGCTCCGCGACCGATACGACGATGCGTGGAAACTCGACGTCCCGAGCGCGCGCCACGTCGAGGTCGACGGCTATGCCAATGCTTGGGTTCTCGATCGAGATCTGGACGCAGTCGTGAACATTCGCTACACGCGAGCCTTACCGAAAACGGTCGCGATCGTCGTATCGGCCATCCTCGTCATCGTCGGCCTCGCTCTGGGTGCTCGGCGCGCGACGCCCCCCGTTGCCAGCGTAACGCAATCGGCCGGCGCAACGTGTGCGCCGGCCGATTGAGGTTCAGGCGTTTAAGGCCTAGAAGTAGATGTGGATTCCGCCGCGCCAGCCGCGGTGGTGGTACCAGCCGCCCTGGTAATAGAAGCCGTAGTAGCCGTACGGGCTCCAGCCGTAGTAGCCATCGTAATACGGATACGGACCCGGATACCCGTAAGCGTATGAGGGATAGAAGCCGACGTAGAGCGACGGGCCGTACCCGCCATAGCCGTAGCCGCCGCGATAGCCGTAGCCTCCGCGATAGCCGTAGCCGCCGCGATAGCCGTAGCCGCCGCGATAGCCATAGCCGCCACGGTCGCCGTTGCCGTAGCCGCCGCGATATGCGTTGCCGCCGCGATAGCCCGTGCCGCCGCCGGCGTGGTACCCGAAGTTGCCGCCGCGCGAGACCGCGCCGCCACGGTATCCGCCGCCACCCAGGCTGCCGTGAGAGGCGAAGCCGCCGCCGCCACCGCCTCGGCCTCCGCCGCCTCCCCCGTGCCCGGCCGCGCTGGCGGCCATCGGGGCGGCCGCGAGGGCGAACCCGAGCGACGCGATGATAATTTTGGAAAGTATGGATTTCATTGGAATTTTAGACTCCCCCGCTTTCGGCGGGATCAATCGTTCGGGGGGAAGTCTACGATCCGGCCGCGCCGTCCGTTCCTTCCCCGTGTTCCTCTAACGCCCGACGATCAGGCGTGGTTCCACTGAAGGTCAAGTTCCATTGAAACCGGTCGACGTCCCGCGTTCTCCCGCCCGAGACCAGGGTTGGCGGGCGGACGTCCGTAATGGCCTCGTTTAACCGGAGTTTAACGGAGGCGCGCATGATCGAGCACAGCGTCGTGAACGTAGGCGCGGTCGACGTCCGGCCCCGCGACGGCGGCTTCGGGGCCGAGATCCGCGGCGTCGACCTGGCCAAGCCGCTCTCGCCGGAAACCTTGCAGGCCGTCAAGGTAGCGTGGGCCGCGCATTCGGTGCTCTGGTTCCCAGACCAGGCCCTGACGCTTGACGAACTCGAGGCGTTCACCTTGCAGTTCGGTCCCTTCGGCGAGGATCCGTTCGTCAAGCCGATGACCGGACACCCGCACGTCCTCGAATTGCGCCGCGAGCCCAGCGAGACGGTTTCGAATTTCGGTGCGGCCTGGCATTCGGATTGGAGCTTCCAAGCGACGCCGCCGTCGGCGACGATCCTGCACGCTCAGGTCGTCCCGCCCGTCGGCGGTGACACGCTCTTCGCCGACTGCTATCGCGCCTACGAACGGCTCTCGCCCACGATGCAGCGGATGCTCGCCGGATTACGTGCGATCCACTCGGCCGCGCTGCCGTACGGACCGCGCGGTCTGTACGCCGCAGAGGCCGGGAAGCGCGCGATCGAGATCGTCGTCAGCGCGGAGGCCGAACGGACTTGGCCGCATCCGGTCGTGCGGACGCATCCGGTGTCCGGCCGCAAAGCGCTCTACGTGAACCCGGTCTACACGGTCGGCATCGAAGGTCTGACGCCGGCCGAATCCAGCGCGCTACTGACGCTACTGTACCAAACGATCGTCAGCGACGACAACGTGTACCGCCACTCGTGGCGCGCGGGCATGTTGACGATGTGGGATAACCGCTGCGTGTTGCACTTCGCCGGCGGCGGCTACGACGGCCACCTGCGAATCATGCACCGGACCACCGTCGCAGGCGAGGTGCCGGCCGCGTAGGCCGGCGTTTCTGACGATGAGGGCGATGCGGATGCGAAACGCGAAGCCGATGGTGGGCTTTTGGCGGGTGTGTTTCGCGCTAGCCGCCGCGTGCGCGGTGCCGGGCGCCGCTTGACGTCCCGCCCGGCCGCGAGCCGAAGACGCCGTTCATCAACGTGATTCCGCAGCAGAGCGGCGCGGACGGAGCGGCTACGTCCGGATCGTCCGGGTGACCCTTTCGAAGATCAGGAACCCGTGCGCCGGAATTACGGGATCGATCTGGCCGTTTGCGACGTTAAGCGTTGCGCCGGCATTGCCGACGTCGCTTCCGCCATAGACGGCGGCGTCGCTGTTGAAGATCTCTTTCCAGCCGCCTGACTCGAGCAACGAGGAGCCGGCACCGATCGCGTATCCCTGCTGGAATGCGGTGTCGTTGAGGCTTGCGATGACGAGCAGCTGCTGCGTTGGACAGGTACGGGTAAAGGCGATCACCCGATTGTCGTCGTGTACGTAGATCACATCGATGGCGGTCGAGCGCGCGGCCGGGGAGGCGGTCACGAACCGGATCAGATCCTGATAGAATTGGAACAGGAATCGTCCGTCCCCGGTGCGTGCGCCGATTAGGTCTTCTTTGTTGAGGAAGAAGTCGTTGTAGCGGAACGGGTTCGCCGCGCCGATCTCCTCACCCATCAGGAACATCGGTGTTCCGGCCGACAGCGCCGAAAGGCCGAAGGCGCAGCGGCTCCTGGCCTCGGCGTAGGCTCGGGTGGCGCCGACGAGCGGCGCGCCGTTTACCGCGGTCACCATCGTTCGTTCGGTGTTCGCGTCGTTGCCGGCTTCGTCGTGGTTTTCGTGGTAGACGATTTTGTTGTATTGGCTCGCGAGCAGCGCGCCGGCGAAAGAGTCCATGTTCAGAGGTCCCGCGGCGCCGAAGCCGGCATTTTTTAGGAGCTTGGCGTAATTGTCGCCGTAGTTTCCGTCGCCGATCAGGTGATGGTAGAAATCGGCATACCAGACGGCGTCGAAGCCGATCCCTCCCAGGTCGAGCGGCTGCGTCATTGCCGTCCAGCCGGTGTGGTCCTCGGCGATCAGGAAGGCCGACGGGTTCACGAGCTTGACGCTACGGGTCAGTTCGCGCAAGAACTTGATTCCGTACTGATTCGCGGTCGGCACCGGCGCGCCGTTCGCGTTGAGCGTATTATTTTGATGGATGGCGTCGGTGAGATCGACGCGGAGCCCGTCGATGTGAAAGTCGTCGAAGAGCGCCAGCGCGCTGCTGGTGAGCATGCGACGCACGTTCTCCTCGCTGAAGCGCGGCGCATACCCGGTCGAGTCGTTGTTGAGATATCCGCCGTCGGGGTAGCCTGGATAGTCCGAGGGCTGGCCCTCGTACCAGTACCAGACGTTGTGCTCGGGAGCCACGCTGGGATCGGAATCGTAGCCCCACTCCGAGCGTTCGTTGTCCGCGGTCGCGAAGTGGTTGTAGACGACGTCGAGGATGACGGCGATGCCGCGCTGGTGGCACGCGCGGACAAAGTGCTTGACCTGGTTGCCCCCGCCCGCGCTCGATTGCATGCAGTAGAAGAGCGACGTGCCGTAGCCCCACTGCAGGTCACCGTCGAACTCCAGGACGGGCAGCAACTCCACCGCGTTCACGCCGAGATCGACGAGCGTGTCGACGAACGTCAGCGCGTCGGCGAACGTGCCCGCCGCGGTCGACGGGAAGCCCAAAGAGCCGACGTGGAGTTCGTAAACGATCAGGTCCGCGATGTTCTGCGGAGGCATTCGGCCGTTCGTATATTCGTTACTCCAGAAGTCCGCGGCCGGAATCAGCGACTGCTTGACGAGCCCCGTGTCGTCGAAGCCTTCGGTCAAGAGATCCGGATCGGAGACGATCGAGCAGCTAACGATGCCGTCGAGATCCAGATACGAGCCGGCGTAAGGCGCGCCGCCGGGATTGGTGCCGCCGCGGCCCATCTGATTTCGCGAAAAGATGTCGACTTTGTACCTCGGCACGCCTTGTTCGTTCGTGACCCGGAACATGTACGCGCGATTTAGGTAATCGTCGAAGGCATCGAGTGCGGGCGTCTGCGCGGGATCGCTCTCCCAGATGCCGTCGCCGTTCGAGAACAGCGGCACGACGGGAGCCATCGGATCGATGCCGCTTCCGTCGTCGGCGATGTAGCCGGTCGGGGAGCCGGCCCCTAGCGTGCCGCCAGGTATGTACGGAAGCGCGAAGACCACCTCCACGTTATCTGCGTACGGTGCCCAGATCGCAAAGCGAATGGTCGGGCTCGCAGCGCCTGGAACCACGTATTTCTGCGCCCCGAAACGGCGTCCCGTCGCGAACCAATAATCCTGGCGCGTGGCTCCCGCGGCTAGCGTGAAGCTCCGATAGCGTTGGCTCGAGCTCGGATCGGGCACTTCCGTCGCGATCGCCCACGTATTCGGCGCACCCGGCAGATCGGCGATCACACCCCACGAAAAGACCGTCCCCACCCCGGTCGCATCGAGCGCCACACTCGCCGTGAACGCGTCGCAGCCGGTTTCGTCGGGCGAACCTTCCATCGGCAGTTCGGTCCATTGATCCGAGTAACGCCCGGAGGCATCCCAACTCCCCGACAAGCGGGGATTTCGGAACGCGCCGCGCGTCAGGCCGACGTGGAAGGTAAACTCGACGATCAGGGGCGATGATTCGCTGGACACGGCGTTCGGAGCCTCACGACGCGCGCGTCACGGTCGCGCGACGCTAATTCACGCGTGTCCTGCGGGTTATCCGTAGATCGCTTCGATTACTGCGCCCAAGCCATAGGCCGGTAGGGGCAACTTTGGTAATACGGCGAACGATGCGGCATGGGACGTGCGGGATGGATCGTGAACCGCGTGGCGGCGGCGCTGGTTGGTGCCGCCCTCGTTGGGTTTCTGGCCGCTGACATCGGCATCTTCAACGAAAACCAGTGCAGCCCCGGGTGCATCGTAGGATCAATTGTCTTGACTGTGTGTTGGTCGCTTGCGTTTGGGACGCTGCCGGGAATCGCCGCGCTCACGCTCACGCCCGCTAGGAAGCGCCCCTGGCGCTCGCTGCCAATTCTCGTGCTCGGCACTCTGGTCGGCTTCGTGATGTGGTTCTATCTCGTAGATCGTTTTTCTCTGGATAACGATCCGCGATCGCCGCTATTCCTGTTTCTGTTTCCGACGCTCACCGGGTTTCTAACGGCCTTCAATCTCGACCGCCTGACGCCGCGCCGCGCTCGGGTGCTAGTGAGGAAGTCATGAGTGTGCCAGCCCGACTGGATCGATACATCGAGACCGACAAGCAGCGAAACTTCCCGCGCGACTTCCTAGCGGGCTGGGAAGATTATGAAACGTGGGAACAGGCCCGCGTGGGAGACGCTGGTCCCGGGCAGCGCACCTTCACAATCACCGAAGAGGACATCCTGTCATACAATCTGGCCTGCGGGGAAACCGATCCGCTGATGGTTGACCCTTCGTATGCCCGAGAACACTCACCCACGGGAGAGTTGCTGCAACATCCCATTTTTGTGACCACGATTGGCTTCTACACCGTGGGTGAGAAGGGCATCGGGACATGGATGCGGACGCCCGGAGCGCGCAATCCTGGACAGCGGATCGAGATCATCGAGCCGTTCCGCTACGGCGAGATCATCACAACGACCGTCACCACGGTCGACAAGTTCATCCAGAGAGGAAAGCCGTACTTGCAGATGCTCCTCGACTTCCGCAACCAGGCTGGGGTGATCAAAGCACGCTGGTGGTGCTCGCTCATCCTTCCCGCTAGCCGTAGCGATGTGGCGCGGTTCGCCAATGCTTGAAAAAATCGGGCAATCCACCTCAACCGCGCCATGCTTTTCTGAAGTCGACTCGAGCTATGTTTTCGAGCCTCTCGTCCAAAACTATCTGCAGGAAACGATCGACCGCTACGCGCTCGCATCGCTCGACATGAATCCCGTGCACACGAACCTCGAGTGGGCGGCGCGAGCGCAGGTCTTCGGGATCCCGCAGACCGTCGGCCACGGCATGATGACGATGTCGAGTCTTGCTTCCGTCGTCACGCGCCAATGGGGCGTGCTCAGTGCCGGCGGCGGCCATCTCCGCTTTGTGGAGGCGAAGTTCACGAAGCCTGTCAAGGTGGGCGAATCCGTCACCGCCACGGCGAAGGTGAAGAGCAAACACCATCATGGACCCGGAAAGAATTGGGTTCGGATCAGCGTGGAAGCGCGCGATTCGAGCGGGGATGTCGTGGCGCTGGCCGATGTGGGGTACGGACTCCCCGATTAATCGAGAGGACGCGCGGCCCGTCGACCGCTCGGCCGTCGCGGATTCGCCGAGACCGGGCGCGGGGCGAACGGCGTGGTAATCATCCGGTTATTCGGTCACGCCCGCTTCGAAGTTGACGGGGCGGCGCTGCCGGTGCGTGCGCCGGCTCGGGCGATCGCCGTTCTGGCCTACCTCGCGACGCATCACAATGCGCCCGTCTCACGTAATTTTCTCGCGGAGTTGATCTGGCCCGACGACGAACCCGAAGACGGTCGCGGGAAACTGCGGCGTCAACTGCACGTGCTGGTCGCGGCTCTCCCGAAGACGGAAACCGCCGCTCCTTATTTGCTGTCGACGATGCAGACGGTGCGCTGGAATCCGGACGCGCCCGCAATCGTCGATACGATCGCTTTTTGTGAGGCGGGTGAGGCCGGGCGGCCGGCCGAAGCCGCGAGCTGGTACGGCGGCGATTTTCTCGAGACACACCAGGACGATTGGGTCGTGGCGGAGCGCGAACGCCTGCGCGCGCTGCAACTCGACTTCCTACGCGTATCGCTGCAGCGTAAGCGCGGCGAGCGGGATCTGGGCGGCGCGCTCGGCGACGTGGCGCGCATCCTTGCCATCGACCCGTGGCGGGAGGATGCGGTCCGCACCGAGATGCGTCTGCGGTCGCAACTCGGAGATCGGAGCGGCGCGCTCGGCGCGTTCCGGAGCTTCGCCGAGCGGCTGCGGGCCGAACTCGATACGGATCCGGCCGTCGAAACGCGAGCACTGTACGATGCGCTCGCACGCGGCGCCGACGCACCGCCGGACGAACTCGCTGCCTCGACCCCGTTTGTGCCAAACCTGCGCGCCCCGCTCGCGCTGCCGTTCGTCGGACGTGAAACCGAATTCGGTTCGCTTGCGCGTTCCTGGGCGGCGGCTGCCCGCGGCAAGGGTGCGATGGTCCTCGTCAGCGGTGAGGCCGGCACCGGTAAGTCGAGACTCACGAACGAAGTCGCGCTTCACGCCGAGGGGCAGGGCGGCGGCGTCCTCGTCGGCACGACCACCCCCGGTGAGGCGCGACCGTACGAGGCGTTGGTCGACGCGCTCCGCAACTCACTCTCACTCGTGATCCCCGCGCACACGCCCGAAGAGCTGGGCGTCCTCGCTCGCGTGCTGCCGGAGATTGCGGCACGCGCGCCGATCCTGGAGCCCGAGCCGGCCCGGCCCGAAATCGAGCGCGCGCGAGTTTTCGACGTCGTGGCCGCGGCCGTAGCGGCGCTCGCGAAAAAACGGCCGCTGCTAATCGTCCTCGAGGATCTTCATTGGGCCAGCGCGTCCAGCGCCGCGCTCATCGAGCACTTGGGCCGGCGCGTGGCGCGGTTACCTGTTTTGATCGTCGGCACGTATCGTGAGGAAAACGTCGGACGGGCGCACCCGCTGCGCGGTTTGCGCCGGCGTCTTGAAAGCGAAGGCACGTTAGATCGGATCGCGCTGCGGCGCCTCGACCTCGCGGACGTCACCGAGGTCGCGTGCCGCGTCTTTCCCGATCGTTCCGACGTCGAGACGCTCGCGGCTGAGCTCTACGCCTACAGCGAAGGCGTGCCGCTGTTCCTCGATGAGGCCGTCCACGCGAACGATCGTACCCTTGCCGGAGGGCGCCTCAACGTGCCGCAGCGGGTCGAGAGCCTGGGCGAGCCCGCGCGTCTCGTGCTCGAAATCGCGGCGGTCGCCGGCGCCGGCTTCAACGTCGAGGTCTTGTGCGAGGTCGCGGGCTGGAGCGAAGCCGACACCCTGTTGGCCTTGGACGAACTGGTTGAAAGCCGCTTCGTCCGCGAGAGCCGGCGGCGCCGTTTCGGCGATTATGCGTTTTCGCATCACCTCGTCCACGCGGCCGTGTACGAGGCAATTCCGGAAGGACAACGGCGGCGTCGCCACGCACGGGTCGCGCGCGTGTCGGAGGCGCTCTTCGCAGATCGTCCGGACTTCGCGGGTGAGATCGCGCTGCATTACGATCGCGCGAAAGACGCCCCAAATGCGGCTCGCGCGTATGCCGTCGCCGCGCGTCACGCGCGCTCGCTCTACGCGAACGAAGAGGCGTTGGCCAGCGCCGAACGCGCGCTCGCGCTCAGCGACGATCAGGCGCTCGCGGTCGACATGCAGATCGTCCGTGGTTGGGCGGGAAACGCGCTGGGCTGGAACGCAAAGCGCAGCAGCGCCTTGGAAGCGCTGGCGGCCCTGACGATTTCACCAGTCCAGTTGCTGGAAGTCGAACGTCTGCGTACGGTGAACGCGATGCTGGAGGGACGCTTCGACGTCGCGCGTGATGCCTCGCGCCGGCTCGTCGTCGCGGCGGCTGCGCTCGACGACGCGTCGGCCGTCGCGCAAGGTTACGTCGAGTGCGCGACGATCGCGATCGCCTGCGACGACTATGAGGAAGCGCGGAATCATCTTCAACTCGCGGCGGCTCGGATGCCGCCGGGCGACGAGACCACGGCACTTCGTCTCCTCCGCGCGGAGACGTTTTTGGCGCAGCGACGCGGCGCGCACGACGGCGAACTCAGTGCCACGGCCCAACATCTGCTCGCCGAGGCCCGGCGGCTCGGCGATCCGCAGACGGAAGCCGAAGCGCTGGTGCGTCTCGCGCACGTCGATATGGCGGCCGGCCGTTTCGCCGAAGCGCGCGCGCATTTCGACGGCGCCGCCGCGGCGTACCGCCGGTTCGGCAGTCCGCGCGGCGTCGACAGCGTTGCCAACAACTGCGCGAACCTCGCGCTCTGGATGGCAGATTATGCCGGCGCAAAGACGCTCTACGGTGAATGTCGCGCTTTCGCGGAAGACAATAAAGACGAGGCCAATTGGTTCACGTGCGCACTAGGTTTAGCCGTCGCCAGCATTTACATGGGCGATCCGGAAGAGGCCGAACGCCAGATCGACAGCGTGGCGCGCCTCTATCGTGGCAGCGGCCGGCTCGAGGAGGCGAATTGGCACCTCGTTCGTGCCTGGATCGAATCCGAACGCGGCGCTTGGGCGGCGGCGCACGCCGCTTTTGACGCAAGCCTCGCGATCCATCGCACCAAGCCCCCGACCCCCCTCTTCGCGCTGACGCTCGGGTTGGCAGCGCACGCGGCGCTCGACGGCCGTGACGAATCACGCGCCGTCGCACTCGACGCCGAACTGAGCCGGCTTTCCGACGAACTCTTGACCGGCGAAGAGTTTCCACACGTGATGTTGTGGGCGCGCGCCCGAGTCGCGCGGGCGACCGGGGACGACGAGCGCGCTGCCGTGCTGATGCGCGCCGCCCGGGAGCTGTACGCTACTCGCGTCGCGGCCTTGGACGGCGGAGCCACGGCGTACGCCGCGGTGCCTTGGAACGTGCGCTTCGCGGAGTCGCAGCGCGCCTGAGGCGGGGTCCGGCGCGGCTTCGGACGCTTTTCAGACGCTCGGGGTCTATCCTCGACCCATGGATGCTGCCGACGACACTTCCGTCTTCATCGTTCGGATGTGGTTCGAGCCGGTGGACGGCGGCGAACCCGCCTGGCGAGGATCGGTCGACGACGTCCGCCGCAAGCGCCGCCTCTACTTCACGAACCTCGGAACGTTGTGCGAGTTCATGGTCGAACAGCGCCGCCTTCCTTAGAAAAATCTGCCAATGCCGATACGATCATTTGCCGCCGTCGCCGCGCTCGGCTCGGTCCTCGCACTCACGGGATCCCCGGCTGCCACGATCGCGAACTCCGTTCTGCCTCCGGCCTTTCGGGTCGGTGAGGACGACCGCCACATCACCTCGATCGACGAAGACGGTGTAGCGCTGGCCGCGATCAAAGCGCTGAACTTAGAGAACTATCGCCTGCGCGACGAGAACGCGGCGATTCGCGCGCACTCCGCGCTCACCGACCTGCGGCTAGCCGCGGTCGAGAGGCTCGTGCTTCGACTCGTCCGCGATAGCCGGCCACAGACAGCGAACAAGGTTAGGTAAGAGCGAGCGAGCTCAAGTAAGAGCGCGAAGGTCAAATGAGGATGTGGCTGTCTTTGAGCGGTGGCGAGACGGCCGCGCCGACTCGACGTCTCCTTCAAGGGCGCCGGACGGGTCGTGATCGTCGAACCACGAGACACCCTCCTGGACGAGCGTTATCCGTAACCTCGCCAGACCGGATCGCGCCGCCGCGACGACGCGTGCCGAGACCTCGATCGTTTCGTTTGGGAAGAGGGAGCGTGGAACCCCCTGTAGGATTTCCGGCGACACCAAGGTCAGATCGTAGATCTCTTGAGCGGGCACTTCGATCCGCTCGACCGCTTGCCACGTCTCGCGGCCGTCAACAGTAATCCTGGACGAGGTTTACGGCATTCGCATTCGCCGTCATAAACACGATAACAGGTGTAGAACGAATCCAAGGGCAGACAAGCGGAAAGCCCTCGTTGAGGGACTCGAAAATTTCGCGGGTTTGCGTACCGCGAGCGACGTCTGGTTGATTGGTTACAGCGAAGAGCCGACAGCCACGCGTCTTCAAAAGCGTGTAACGCAGCCGACGTTTGCTCGCCCACTACGAGTTGCTCGAGCGATGCCTGGCGGATATGGCCGGCCGTCGCGGACGACGTTTCGTTGATGACGCTGTCGCGATCGAGAAAGACCGCCCGCTCGCTCACCTACCGCACAACTTAGTTACTAACATAAGTAACGAACGCACTTCTAAGTATAGTCATACTTAATTCACTTGAAATAAATGCACAGCTTACTCGCTTGCATTGTATTGCGAAGATCGCATGTTAGGATTATGCTTGAAAATGGTATCTCGTTAAACGTAACACGAACGTATCGAAAACGAACCTTCCCGATTGCTAATCTGCGGAAGCTCACATCGGCGTAGCGTTGGTTGAATACCGGTTCGCGTCGTGGAGCGATTCCGTCGAGCGATCTTACCGCAGCCTTTTGGCGCCTTAGTCTCTACTCCGTGCGAACTGTAGGAGTCTTTCTTGCAAAATGGTCAATCCCGGCCTCTGGACCTGACACGTAAACGCATCGTGGTTACCGGCGGAGCCGGATTCCTCGGTTCCTTTCTCGTCGACGCACTCGAGGCGCGGGGTTGCGAAAACGTTTTCGTGCCGCGCCGGCGCGACTACGACCTGACGAGCGTCGCCGCGATCGAGAAGCTGTTCGCGGACGCGCGGCCGGAGGTGATCTTCCACCTGGCCGCGGTAGTCGGCGGCATAGGTGCCAACCAGCAGAATCCCGGGTCGTTCTTCTACGAGAACGCGATCATGGGCATTCAGATCTTGGAACACGCGCGACTTGCCGGCGTCGAGAAGACGATCGTTGCCGGGACCGTCTGCGCCTACCCGAAATTCGCGCGCGTCCCGTTTGACGAAGACGATCTCTGGAGCGGCTACCCGGAGGAAACGAACGCTCCATACGGCCTGGCCAAGAAGATGTTGCTCGTTCAGTGCCAGGCCTATCGCAAGCAGTACGGGACCAGTTCGGTGTACCTGCTGCCGGTGAACCTCTACGGTCCGCGAGACAATTTCGAGCTCAACTCCTCGCACGTGATCCCTGCCCTGATTCGCAAAGCCGTCGCCGCGCGCGAAAACGGCGACGCGAGCTTCCAGTGCTGGGGCGACGGTTCGCCGACTCGGGAGTTTCTGTTCGTGCGCGACGCCGCCGAAGCGTTCGTGTTGGCCGCCGAGCGATACGACGGCGAGGAGCCGGTCAATTTGGGGAGCTCGCGCGAAATCTCGATCAAGGAGCTGTCCGAGACCGTCGCCCGGGAGTGTGGGTTCCAGGGACGCGTCGAATGGGATCCGACCAAGCCCAACGGACAGCCGCGGCGGAAGCTCGATATCGAGCGGGCCGCGCGCTTGTTCGGTTTTCGAGCGGAGACCGATTTCGAAGCGGGCTTGCGTGAGACGGTGCACTGGTATATGGCGAACGCCGCCGCGATCGCTGTCTAGCGTCACCGTCGTCACGCCCGCTCTGAACGCCGCACGCTTCATCGGTGCGACGATCGAGAGCGTTCTGACCCAAGACTACGAGTCGATTGAATACGTCGTCGTCGACGGCGGCTCGGTCGACGACACGGTATCGATCGTCCGCGGCTTCGGCAGCCGCGTGCGTCTGATAACGGGCCCCGATCGGGGGCAGAGTGACGCGATCGCGCGCGGCTTCGCCGCGACGACCGGGGAGTTCATCACCTACCTCAACGCCGACGACGTGCTGGCCAGCGACGCGATTTCGGTGCTCGCAAGCGTGCTCGAGGCAAATCCGGAGGCGCCCGCGGCTTACGGCGCAGCGGTCAATATCGACGAGTTTGGCCGGGCGATCGCGCCGTATCCAACCCGTCCGTTCGATCGAGGCAGACTAGCGAGGGAATGTTTCATCGCTCAGCCGGCGACGCTGATGCGGCGTAGCGCGTACGACGCGATCGGCGGCATCGATCGGGGGTTGGAGTTCGCGATGGACTATGATCTGTGGTTTCGTCTCAACGCAAAATCGCTGATGGTATACGTGGACCGGACGCTCGCGTTTTCCCGGCTGCACGTAGCGAGTAAGACCGTTGCCCGGCGGGCCGAGGTCTACAACGAGATCTTTTCCGTGCTCCGGAAGAACTGCGGCTTCGTTCCCTACGAGTGGACGGCGGGGTATGCCACGTTCTTGCTCGACCATTCGGAACGGATCGCCGGCATGCGCGGCCGTTCGCCGTTGATCGCGCTCCTCGCGCTCGGCATCGGTCTGTGGGCCAATCCGCGCAAGCCGGTGGGGTACGTCGGCGACTGGTTCGCGTATAGAAGCCACCGGAGGGCCGGCATGAGAGTGCTCGCGGACTAGGCCGGCGATGAGATGGGTGCAGGCCGAACTCGAAGACGCACTCGCGCTTGCTGAAGTTGGTGACCTTCACGAGGCCATCGCCTTGCGGAACCGTATTTGCGACCGCGTCGCGGCATGCGAGGACGACGATGTAACCCTCGCCCGCGATTTCGCACAACTTCGGGCGGTCGCTGAGGCGCTCATCGCCGCCGAAGCAGCATCCGGCATTCCTCACGCCGTGGGGCCCCTTGAAATACTGGCGCCGTTCCGCTACCTCGTGGGCTATCCGCGGTCGGGCAGCAGTATGCTGAATCAATTTCTGTCGTATGCGTTTGCGGCGCCGCACTACTCTGTGTATCCCTCAGAGGCGCGATACTTTTCGCGACGCTTCCACGAGCAGGCGCCAGGCCACGCGGTCATCGTCAAGGATCATATCTTGCGGCCGGAATACCTCGACGCGGATATTCTCTCACCGGTGCGCGACGGCCGCACGGCGATCGTGTCGCTCGCACGGTACCTCTACGGCGAGGGCAGCAATCGCTTTGTGCGCCGAGGCGAAGTTGCCGATTTCATCTCGTTCGTTGCGGCGGAAATGCCGTACGGCTTCTGGGGCAACCACACGAACGCATTGCTCGACGCGCGCGAGCGCGGTGCGCGGATTCGTTTAGTTCACTATGCGGACGTATTGGGGAACTTCTCACAGCTGCTCGCGTTGGCCCGCGAGATCGCGAACGGTGCGAACGTGCCGTGCGAGGACCAGCGCGGTTTCGACGAGTTCGTATCGTCAAACAAGCGCCGGCTTTCCCGCGTCCCGGGGTGGTCGGAATCACTTGACCTGCCCGTAGATACCTTCATCCCGAAGAACTGGTCGATCGGCGGGGAAACGATCGACTGGCGGGAGGCGTTCGACGCGCCGGCCCGTCGGCGCTTTCATGAGTTCGGGGGGACCGAGGCCCTGATCCGGCTCGGGTATGAGACGGACGAAGGCTGGTGGCGCGCTACGTAGCCAGGGTCACGTGCATCACGCGGAAGTTTAGCGTGCGCGGGTCGCTGGGCGTTGGCTTGCCGCCGCCGTCGGCGTGGAGCACGAACGCGTTTTGCCCCGGTCGCAGATCGACGGTGAATGACACGTTACTGGAGCTCTGCACTTGCGCGGAACCAAGCGCGCGCCCGCCGCGATCCTGCAGGTAGAGCGTGAAGGGTCGTTCCGACATGCCTGGCCCCGTCGCGACGGCCAGTCGCAACTGCGCGTGTTCGTCGCGTCGCGCGTCGACGATCAACTGGGCGTTGTTGTTGACCCAGCGGAACGTATCGCCCTTGAAATGCTCGAGCGGATACCAGCCGTTGCCGATCCGCACGCCGCTCTCGGAGATGTCCGGTCCGTTCGCGACGGGCGGCTTCACGTCGGCCACAGCCGCCGGTCGCGTCCCGGGAAAGGTTAAGTTGAAGACGCGGAAATTGAGCACGCGGGGATCGTTGCCGACCCGCTTGCCACCTCCGTCGACGTGCAACTTGAACGTGCTGCCGCCGGCGTTTACCGGGAGTACGAGAACTGCCTGTTCGTTTTGCGCGGTGACGAGGACCGCGTCGACCTGTCGGTTACTCGTATCGAGGACGCGTACCGCGAACGACGTTTGGCCGAGTCCCGGCCCGCCTTCAACGCCGAGCGTTACGTATACCAGGCGAGCAGTCGGTGCCTCGACCTTAAACGTCGCGTCGTTATCGACCCAACGGAAGCGGCGGCCGCGCTCGGCCTCGACTGAATACCAGCCTTGCTGTAAAATGATTCCCGCGCTGGCGATGTCGGTTGCGGGAGAAGGTGCCACGGTGGCGATCAAGGTGCCGAACAGGAACGTAAGCATCATTTCCTCAACGACTCATAATTCGACTTAGCGGCTCTCGTGCACATGGCTTCGAGCGCAGAGTCGACTCGTTAGACTCGGTGGTAATTATACCTTGCAGAGTCCATCAGTAACGGCGGAACGCGCCGCGAGAATTGCGCCCGGTAAACCGCTCGCGAGCGTGCGCCGATTTTGGGACGTCGTCTTCGTACTTACGCGTCGCTTACTGAACGTTCGCTATCGCGGCTCGCGTCTGGGCGTCTACTGGTCTCTGCTGAACCCGCTGTTGATGACGATCGTGTACGCCAGCGTCTTCGGGGCGAACTTCGCGCAATACTACCACGGCTCTATCAAGGAGTACGTCGTCAACGTATTCATCGGGCTGATCGTGCTGAATTTCTTCGTCGGTGCGACGGAGGCCGCGTTGACGAGCGTGGTCGCAAACGGTACGCTCTTGAACAAGTTGCGGATTTCGTTCGAGGCGTTTCCCGTGGCCGCCGTCGCGTCGTTCGGCGTACAGCTGGCCGTGGGGGCGACGCCGTTTCTGCTGGTGCTGACGCTTGGCTGCTCGGGACGGCCCGAACATCTCTTGCTCTTGCCGATCCCGCTCGCGTCGCTGGCGCTCTTGAGCGCCGGGATCGGCTTCGTGATCGCCGGCCTCTACGTGCACTATCGCGACATCCCGTACATGTACGAAATGGTCGCGTTCCTCATCTGGATCACGAGCCCGGTCTTCTATCCGATCTCCATCGCGCCGGAGC
>Ga0116229_10005890_pt1 | contig 19841 bp, 17 predicted proteins | sample S1TSphgellanicum_3_FD_87313 | JGI IMG/M metagenome (GOLD analysis project Ga0116229, IMG submission 87313) | Host-associated microbial communities from peat moss isolated from Minnesota, USA - S1T2_Fc - Sphagnum magellanicum MG | ecosystem: Host-associated > Plants > Peat moss > Unclassified... | reverse complement strand
CGTGCGTTGCGGCCGTGGCCGGCGGCGACATCCAGCACGTGCGCGCCCGCTGGCAGGAGCGGGGCAAAACGCACCAGCCAGGAAGAAGGTTGTGCCCCTGGCGCACTGGCGCTCAAGTGTATTGCAGCCCCATCGCTTCGCGCACATCGCGCATCGTCTCCTGCGCGGCCTTTCTGGCCTTGTCGCAGCCGTCTGCAACAATGTTGCGCAAGAGCGTCGGGTCATCGAGATACTGCTGTGCCCGCTCGCGAATCGGCCCCTGCTCGCGCAGCAAGGCATCGATCACCGGTTGCTTGCAATCCAGGCAACCGATTGCAGCCGTGCGACACCCATGCTGGACCCACGCATGCGTCGCCTCGTCGGTGTAGACCTGGTGCAGCTGCCACACCGGGCACAGTTCCGGATTGCCGGGATCGTTGCGTCGCACGCGCGCCGGGTCGGTTTGCATCGTGCGGATCTTGCGCGTGACCTCGGCAGGATCTTCACGCATGGCAATCGCATTGTTGTAGCTCTTGCTCATCTTCTGGCCATCAAGCCCGGGCAGGCGGGGTGACTTGGTCAGGCGTGCGTGCGGTTCGACCAGGATCAGCTTGCGCGAGCCTTCGAGAAAGCCAAACAGTCTCTCGCGATCGCCAAGCGACAGGCTTTGCGCGCTCGACAGGAGTGCCCGGCCCTGCTCGAGCGCGGTGTCATCGCCTTGCTCCTGGTAGCGGGTGCGCAACTCCTCGTAGAGTTTTGCGCGCTTGCTGCCAAGACGCCGCATGGCTTCGCGTGCACGCTGCTCAAAGCCAGGCTCGCGGCCGAACAGATGGTTAAAGCGCCGCGCGATTTCCCGCGTCATCTCGATGTGCGGCACCTGGTCCTCGCCCACCGGCACCATGCTTGCACGATAAACCAGGATATCGGCGGCCTGCATCACCGGATAGCCAAGAAATCCATAGGTCAGGAGATCCTTTTGCGACAGGCGCTCGAGCTGTTCCTTGTAGGTCGGCACGCGTTCGAGCCAGCCCAGTGGCGTTGACATGCCAAGCAGCAGCGACAGCTCGGCGTGCTCGGGCACCCGGCTCTGGATGAAGATCGTCGACTGGTTCGGGTCGAGTCCGGCCGCAAGCCAGTCGACGAGCATCTCCCAAACGCTCTTGCCGATGATGTCGGGATCCTCATAGGCGGTGGTTAGCGCGTGATAATCGGCGACAAAAAAGAAGCACGGATATTCGGTCTGCAAACGGACCCAGTTGATGAGCGCACCGTGGAGATGGCCGATGTGCATGGCACCAGTAGGACGCATGCCTGACAGAACACGGACGGGATACATGGCTTTAGGAGAATGCGAAAGTGATGCGAACCAGTTGATACATCGCAGAAAACAGCGGCAAAAGGATGATTCTCAAAAGCGGCAACTGCAGCAGCACGATCAGAATCAGGATGCCGTAGCGCTCGAGCTTGGCGTACTGCCAGGCGAGCCTTGGCGGCAGCAGCGAGACGGCGACGCGGCCGCCGTCAAGCGGCGGAATCGGGATCAGGTTGAGCAGCATGAAACTGATGTTGACGGCAATCCCGGCAAGCGCCATCCGGGCTGCGAAGTCCCCCGACGAACTGCCCGTGACCACGAGGATCTTGAGCACCAGGGCCCAGCCAAACACCATGCAGAAATTGGTCATCGGTCCGGCAATCGCGACCCACAGCATGTCCTGCTTTGGATGTCTCAGGTTGGCAAAATTGACAGGGACCGGCTTGGCCCAGCCAAACATGAAGGTCTGGCCGACCGACATCGACAAGCCGAGCACGACCAGCGGGACCAAGATGGTGCCAATCGGATCGATGTGCCGAATCGGGTTAAGGCTGATGCGACCGGCAAGGTACGCGGTGGTGTCGCCGAAATAGCGGGCCACGTAGCCGTGGGCGACCTCGTGCACCGTGATGGCGAATACGACCGGCAAAAAGTAGACCGCGATGGTCTGAAGAAGGGCGTCCATGGGCGGCGATTGTACAGGCCGGCTCAGGCGCCAGAGACGACGCTGGCGTCGAACTCGAACGGTGCCAGTGCGCCGCGACCGCGGCGCACGAGCACCGGCACCGGCCCTGTCAGGTCGACAACCGTCGTTGGCAGCACGCCGCACGCGCCGCCGTCGATGATCAGTTCGACCTCATGCTCAAGGCGTTCGCGCATTTCCCAGCCGCCGTTGAGCGCCTCGACTTCCCCCGGAAGGATCAGCGTGGTCGCCAGCAGCGGCATGCCAATTTCGGCCAGCAACGCGAGCGCAATCGGGTGGTCCGGGACACGCAGGCCGATGGTCTTTCGCGACGGGTGCGAGACACGCTTGGGTACTTCGCGTGTGGCCTGCAGGATGAAAGTGTAAGGCCCGGGCGTGACCTTCTTTAAGAGCCGGTACTGGCTGTTGTCGATTTGCGCGTACTCGGCAATTTCCGACAGATCACGGCAGAGCAGCGTCAGGTGGTGCTTTTCGTCGATGGCACGGATGCGCCGCATCTTCACGACGGCATCGCGATCATCGATACGACAGCCAAGCGCATAGAGCGAATCCGTGGGGATGGCAGCCACCGCGCCTTCGCGCAGCATGGCTGCTGCCTGGCGCACGAGGCGCAACTGCGGATCAACAGGATGGATAAGAAAATATTGGGCCATTCTTGCATCGCCAGGGAAGCCGCGCGAGCACGCGGTGGGCTTGTTACAGCCAGTCGTGCCAGACCGGCGTTAGGGCATCTGGCAGAGGCGGCAGCGCGCCAAGATCGGTGTGGCTCTCGCCCAGGCTGTGAAAGTCGGAGCCGCGCGAGCCCATCAGGCCAAACTCCTGCGCCAGCGCCGTGTATTTCCGGTACTGGCTGGCGTTGTGGCTGCCGGTGATGACTTCGACAGCACGCCCTCCGAGGCGCATGAATTCTTCGACCATGACATCCGCCTCGAGTGCGCTTAGGCGGTAGCGTCCCGGATGCGCAAGCACGGCGACCCCGCCGGCAGCGCGAATCCAGCCGATGGCTTCGGCAAGGGTTGCCCACTGCATCTCGACAAAGCCCGGCTTGCCTGCGATCAGATAGTTGCTAAAGACGTCGCGCACGTCGCTGCAAATGCCGCGTTCGACGAGAAAGCGCGCAAAGTGCGTGCGGCTGACCAGGTTCGGATTGCCGGCATAGCTCAAGGCCCCCTCGAAGGCGCCCTCGATGCCGACCTTGCGCAGTTGCTCGCCCATCTGTTCGGCGCGGCGCGCGCGGCCCGAGCGGGTCTGCTGCAAGCCGGCCTCGAGCGCGGCATCATCGGGATCGAAATTGAGCCCGACGATGTGCAAGGTCTCGGACGCCCAGCTGACCGAAATTTCCACGCCCGTCACATAGGCGAGGCCAAGCGCCTTGGCCGCGCTTGCTGCCTCCTCCTGGCCACCAATCTCGTCGTGATCGGTCAATGACCACAGCTCGACGCCATTCTCGAAAGCGCGCGTTGCAATCTCGGTTGGCGACAGCGTGCCGTCTGACACCGTCGAATGACAGTGCAAATCGGCGTTGACCGCGTGCGCGTTGGGGTAATGCATAGGCCGAGTTTACAGCGACCTTGGCGAAGTGGTGTTGCCGTCCTGCAAAAGCGCGCTGGCGCCAAAACCGGCACCGTGGCGCAAGAGGAAATCCTCGATCACGGGCGCCAGTTCTTCAGCGTGGTCGTGATGCAGCATGTGGCCGGTGTCGTCGATCCACACGCGCTCGAGTGAGCCGATATGGGCAAGGCGTTGCGCATAGTCGGCAACCGCCTCCATCTTCAGCGCATACTCCGAGTCGCGCGCCATGACCCAAAGCACCGGTGCCAGGATCTGTTCCCAGGTTGCGATCACGTCGGCGACGCGGTAAGTCGATGGGTTGGGAATCTTGTGCGCCGGATCGGCACGCAATGCGAAGCGCCCGGCCTGGTTTTGCGCCGCCCAGTGGCGCGCGAGATAGGCGGCACGGTCGTCAGAGAGCCTGGCGTTGGTCTTTTGCAAGCGCCTTGCCACTGCCTCGAAGGAGTCATAGTCCTTGAGCACGGGCGGGTGCGCGAGAGCGTCAAGCCAGGCTCGGGCGCGCCTGGGTGCCGCCTCGGGCGCATCGCCCGGCAATCCCAGCCCCTCGAGGTTGACCAGTGCCCGTATGCGCTCAGGACGGACGCCGGCATACATGCACGCGGCGTTGCCCCCCATGCTGTGGCCGATCAGTCGCACCGGTTGTTGCGGCGAATAATGGGCGAGGATCTGATCGAGATCGGCGAGATAGTCAGGCATCCAGTAACACGACGCCTGCGTCCATTCGCTAAGGCCGTAGCCGCGCCAGTCCGGGGCGATGACATGCCAATCGCCGGCCAGCGCATCGACCAGAAACTGGAAGGAGGCGGAGACATCCATCCAGCCGTGAAGCATGACGAGAAGCGGATGGTCGGGATCGCCCCATGCGCGGATGTGGTAGTTCAGCCTGTTGACGGCCAGAAATTGCGAGCGCGCTTGCCGTTTCGGGCGATATTCTGCGTCCAAGGTGAAAAATCCGCGCGGGAAGCCCAGGGAAGAACCGATTATAGTGGTGGCGTCCTCCCCGGGGCGGCCGCCCCGCCTTCGTGCCAACCGGCATGACGATTGCTAAAGAGCAGGCTGCGCAATATCCATTTCGGGAAATTTATCATGCTCATCCGCGTCGGCTACGACATGGTGTACGACTGTCCGCAGCCGACTCCCATGATTCTCAACCTCAACATCCATTATTCGCTTGCCGCGCGAATTGTCGTTCCGGATCACATGAGCATCGCCCCGGCGGTGCCGGTGACCTCGTATCGCGACGCGTTTGGCAACTGGTGCAGCCGGCTGGTTGCGCCTGCGGGGCAATTTCGCATCAGCGCTGACGCCATCGTTAGCGACAGCGGCGAAGTTGAAGCGGTCGGCGCCGGCGTGGCCCAAACGCCCGTCGATCAGCTGCCCGAAGACACCCTCGTCTATCTGCTTGGCAGTCGCTATTGCGAGACCGACCAGCTCTCGGAGATCGCCTGGCGCCTGTTTGGCAGCGGGCCCACGGGAGGCGACCGGGTGCAGGCGATCTGCGACTTCGTGCACAACCACATCACGTTTGGCTACCAATATGCAAGGCGAACCAAGACCGCCTGGGAGGCCTACAACGAAGGCCAGGGCGTGTGCCGCGATTTCGCGCACCTGGCCGTCACGTTTTGCCGTTGCATGAATATTCCGGCGCGCTACTGCACAGGCTATCTTGGCGACATCGGCGTGCCTGCGGTTGACGCACCGATGGATTTCGCCGGATGGTTCGAGGCTTACCTTGACGGCCAGTGGTACACCTACGACGCGCGCAATAACACGCCGCGCATCGGCCGCATCCTGATGGCGCGCGGCCGCGACGCGACCGATGTCGCACTGGCAAGCACGTTCGGTCCGCACTGGCTCAACAGCTTTGTCGTGTGGGCCGACGAAATCGAGCCGAACTGTGACCCGGCCGTGGAAAAGCGCGGTACCGGCGTCGCCCGTAACGCCATGCTCGCGCTCGCCGAACAGCGCGATGTCAACCGCAAGACTGCCGCCCCCGAGTCACGCGCATCCGCCATCGCCAAATGACGGGCGCTAGTCAAGCTGCTGATAGGTCTGTATTTCGGGTACGGCCGTAAACAGCGGGCCTGCAGCGGTGATCGCAGCGCCAACGTGCGCGGTTTTCAGATGAGCGTCGGCTGCGTTCTTGTCCTGCCACTGCTCGACGGTCTGGAACACATGGGGGAAATCTGATTGCTGATAGAGCTCGTACTTGATGCAACCCGATTCCTTGCGCGATGCCGCCGCCAGCGTTTGCAACAGTTTCGCGGCCGCCTCGGCAGCGTCCGGTCGTACGGTGATGCGGGCGAGAATATGGACCATCATCACTCCAGAGAATCTCGTGTTTGAAGATGATGGCCCCCTGTATGGGAAGTAAACAGGAGGGTTTGCCCTAACCCTCCGGCTGGGCCTCGCCGGAGTGCTCGAAAATCGCAAGATTCAGCGGTCTGACCGCGCCCATCCAGATGGCGTGGTCGCGGTGGTCAAGCAGCTCGTCGCCCGTCTCCGGATGAATGAAAATCACCAGACCGTCGCGATTCAGTGCGAGCCACGGCACGAAGGCGCCAAACACCGCCGCCGAGAAGACCAGCTGGCAACTCCAGTCCGGATGCGGACCGACCGGTTTTCGATGAACCCGGCCCATCGTCACGGGAAACCGTTCAGCCGCGAGCTTGCAAAAGCGCGTGGCCTTGTTCACCGTGTGGGCATCGAAATAAACGTGGGCGTGAAACGACGGGATCGGGTGCATGGGTTTTGCGTGACGGTTGGGCCGGGCCGCCCCAAAGTGTACCTTCGGTTGCGGGTTTCAAGGCGCGATGCAGTATGCTTTGAGCATATTTCCCAGACCACGATCATGCGTTTTGGAACCGAGATCCTCAAGCAGGCGGATTTTCTTGCCACCTGCTCCCAGGGCAGCAGCGGCATCACCCGAACCTACCTTAGCGATGCCCATCGACAGGCCGGTGACTACCTGCTCGGATTGATGCGCGAAGCCGGCATGCAGGCCGGCTATGACGCCCTTGGCAACGTCGTCGGTCGCTACCCCGGTCTCGAAGCCGACAGCCCCGTGATCGTCACCGGCTCGCACCAGGACAGCGTCGTCGATGCCGGGCGCTACGATGGACTGTTTGGCATCCTCTCGCCGATCGCATGCATCAAGGATCTGCATCGCCGCGGTGTGCGGCTAAGGCATGGCATCGAAGTCATCGGCTTTGGCGACGAGGAGGGTGTGCGCTTCGAGGTGACGATGATCGGCTCGGCCGCGCTCACGGGCAGTTTCGATGTCAATTGGCTTGATCGATGCGATGACGCTGGCATCACGATGCGCCGCGCGCTGGAAAATTTCGGTGGCAATGCCGATGCATGGCAATCGGTCAGGCGCGATCCGGGCCGCATCGCCTGCTTCATCGAGAGCCACATCGAACAGGGCCCGGTCTTGCTCAGTGAAAATTTGCCCGTTGGCGTCGTCACTGCGATCGCCGGCGTCTCAAGGCTTAGGGCAAGCGTGGTCGGACTGGCTGGCCATGCCGGAACGGTGCCCATGGCGAATCGACGCGATGCGCTTGCGGCTGCTGCCGAGATGGTACTTGCCATCGAGCGACTCGCGCAATCCGATCCCTCGCCCGTGGTTGCCACCGTGGGTAAGATCTCGGTCGCAGGAGGCGGTGCCATCAACGTCATCCCCGGACGCGTCGAATTCACCGTCGATCTGCGCTCACCCGATGACGCCATACGACGCACTGCCGAGGCCGCCCTGACCAACGCCTGCAACGCCATCGCGGCGCAGCGCAAGGTGGTGCTCGAGTGGCAGCGTTTTTTCGATCTGAATGCCGCGCCCTGTGACCCGTATCTTCAGGAACAGCTGGCGAGCGCCATCGGCGAGCATGGTGTCAAAGTGCGCAGGCTGCCAAGCGGCGCTGGCCATGACGCAATGAAGTTTGCCGGCTTCACGCCGATGGCAATGCTCTTCGTACGCTGTGGCAACGGCGGCATCAGCCACAACCCGCTTGAGATCATGACCGCCGAAGACGCCGAAGTCGCGACCTCGGTGCTGCTTCGATTCCTGGAAGACTTCGAGCCGAAAAGCCCGCATGCAGCTTGAAGATGGCTATCTTCTGATCGAACGCTTCATCGACGATCACTTCGACGATGAGGTGGCGTTCCTGCAGGAGCTGGTGCGCATGCCCACCGATACGCCGCCAGGCGACAATGCGCCGCATGCCGAGCTGACCCGAACGCTGCTTCTTGGCATGGGCATTGACGTCAGTGCGCATCCGGTGCCGCCTGCCGTTGTCGCGGGTGCAGGGCTCGTGAGCATCACCAATCTGCTTGTCAGGGAAAGCTTTGCCAAGGCGGGGCCCGTCATCGCGCTGAACGCCCACGGTGATGCCGTGCCCGCGGGTCCGGGCTGGACCTATCCGCCGCACGAAGCGAAGATTGTCGGCGGCAAGCTGTATGGCCGCGCTGCTGCCGTGAGCAAGAGCGACTTCGCCACGTATGTTTTCGCGCTTCGCGCGCTCAAGTCGTGCGGCCTTGCACTTTGCGGCACGCTCGAGATTCACTTGACCTATGACGAGGAATTCGGCGGCGAGCTTGGACCCGGATTCCTCCTCGAGCAAGGCCTGACCGACCCGGACATCGTCATCGCCGCTGGATTCTCCTACCAGGTTGTCACGGCCCATAACGGTTGCCTGCAACTCGAAGTGACGGTGACCGGACGCATGGCACACGCGGCCATCCCGGCATCCGGCATCGATGCCCTCAAGGGAGCGACGGCACTTCTTAACTGTCTTTATGATGAGAATCCGCGCCTTGCCCTGATCCACTCGACCGTCACGGGCATCGACCATCCCTATCTCAACGTCGGCTGGATCAAAGGCGGCACCAACACCAATGTCGTGCCCGGCGAGGTCGTCTTGAAACTCGATCGGCGCATGATTCCGGAAGAAAATCCGGAAACCGTCGAGCGCGATCTGCGCGCGCTGATCATCGCTGCAGTGCCGGCAGAGACCGGCCTGAAGGTCGCCATCAGGCGGCTGATGCTCGCGCGCCCGCTCCTGCCTTCGGCAAAAAGCCAAGCCGTCGCAGCGATTCTTGCCGCGCACGCGAAAGCGGTTTTCGACACCGATGTGCCGATTCGCGGTACGCCGCTTTATACCGACGCAAGGCTTTACGCCGAGAGGGGCGCAGCCGCGCTCTTGTTTGGCGCGGGGCCAAGGACGATCCTCGAATCGAACGCCAAGCGCGCTAACGAGCACGTCGATCTGAGCGACTTGCGGCGCGCAACCAAAGTCGTGGCAAGAACGCTCGCGGAGCTGCTCACTGCCTAGCCACCGCACCACGGCGGTGCGCCTGCCTGGCTCAGACGGGCCTTGAAGCGCGCAGTTTCGCCGCTGCCCACGGTCAGCGCCAAAGCCGAATGGCATTGCTCTTGCTTTTAGCCGCGACCGATAACCCGCGATCACGCGTAGCGCCAGACTCAAAGGATTTCCATGGCGGCATCAACGACGTCTTTGCCCATTGCCGCAACCAAGGCTCCGATCTACAAATCGCTTTTCTGGCAGGTTGTACTCGGACTGGTGCTGGGCATTGTCATCGGCGTTCTCGCGCCTGACTTCGCGCAAGGGCTGAAATTCTTCAGCGACGCCTTCTTGAAGCTGATCTCGATGATCGTCGCGCCCATTGTCTTTTGCGTCGTCGTCCACGGCATCGCCGGTGCCGGTGATCTGCGCAAGGTCGGCCGCGTCGGGGCCAAGGCCCTCGTCTACTTCGAAGTGATGACGACCATTGCCTTGACCTTGGGCCTTGCCCTGGCGTTTCTTTTTCATCCCGGCCAGGGCATGAATATCGACACGTCTTCGCTTGATGCCAAGGCGCTTTCGACCTATGCCGAAAATGCGCACAAGCTGCAGGGCGCAGGCGTTGGCAGTTTCATTCTCAATATCATCCCGACGACATCGTTTGATGCCCTGGCGCGCAATGACGTCTTGCAGGTGCTGTTCTTCGCCATCTTCTTTGGCGCGAGCCTGGCCCTGGTTGGCGCGCCGGCAAAGCCGGTGGCTGACCTGATCCAGACGCTTTCCACCGTGCTTTTTCGCGCCATGGGGCTCATCGTGCGCCTCGCGCCCCTGGGCGTGCTTGGCGCTGTCGCCTACACCGTGGGCAAATATGGCGTCGCCTCGCTGCAGCAACTGGTGTCACTGGTCGTCCTGTTTTATTGCGCCATCGCGCTCTTCGTCGTCGTCGTGCTTGGCATCGTGCTGCGTCTTTGCGGCCTTGGCATTTTCAGGTTCATTGCCTACTTCAGGGAAGAGCTCACCATCGTCTTGGCGACGGCCTCGTCAGATGCGGTGTTGCCGCAGATCATGCGCAAGCTCGAGCGCATGGGCGTCAAGCCCTCGGTCGTCGGACTGGTCGTACCCACGGGCTACTCGTTCAATCTCGACGCGTTTTCGATCTACCTGACGCTTGCCACTGTTTTCATCGCGCAGGCCACCAATACGCCCCTCTCGTTTGGTGATTTGATCCTGATCCTTGGCATCTCGCTGCTGACGTCCAAGGGGGCACATGGTGTGCCTGGGTCGGCGATCGTGATCCTCGCGGCAACGCTCAATGCGGTGCCAAGCATTCCTGCCATCGGCCTTGTGCTCGTGTTATCGATCGACTGGTTCATTGGCATGGCGCGCGCGCTTGGCAACCTGCTTGGCAACTGTGTCGCTACTGTCGTCATTGCCGCCTGGGAGAAGGACCTTGATCTGAGCACGGCGAAATCGGTGCTCGAAGGCCAGATCTCGGGCGTGCAAGCGCTCGAGTAGCAACAGGGCCTAGCCGGTGTTGCGCAGCCCGGCAGCGATGCCATTGATGGTCATCTGAATCGCGCGCCGGGTTCTGTCATCGGTGGTCCCGGCGCGATAGCGCTTGATCAGTTCGATCTGGATGTGGTTTAGCGGATCGAGATACGGGAAGCGTTCGACGATGGCCTTGCGAAACGGCGCATTCGATTCGAGCAGGGCCGTGTTGGCGGCAAAGCCCTGCACAAACGCGCGCACCCGAGCGAATTCCTCTTCGATCTGGCGAAACACCGCAACGCGCACGGCGCTGTCATGCATCAATTGCGAGTAGCGTGCCGCAACGGCGAGGTCGACCTTGCTGATGACCATGTCAAGATTGGAAATCAGGGTCTGAAAGAACGGCCATTCGCGGCCCATCCTCGCGAGCAGCAGTTCGCGCCCTTCGCGCCTTTCCGGGACCTCGGCCAGCCACCCTTCAATCGCCGTACCGACGCCGTACCAGCCCGGCAACAGCGTGCGGCATTGCCCCCACGAAAATCCCCAGGGAATGGCGCGAAGTTCCTCGATGCGCCGTCCCTTCTTGCGCGCCGTCGGACGGCTGCCGATATTCAGTTCGGCAATTTCGTTGATCGGAGTCGATTCGAAAAAGTAGTCGGTGAAGCCCTCTGTCTCGTACACCAGCCCGCGATAGGCGGCCATGGCGCGCTTGCTCAGGACATCCATCGCGCTCTCGAAAAGCGCGGTATCCGCGTGGCTTGCCGATGACTTGAGATTGAAGCTGGCTTCGATTGTTGCTGCCACCAGCGTTTCCAGATTGCGACGGCCGATGGCCGGGTGGGAGAACTTGCTCGCAATGATTTCGCCCTGCTCGGTCAGCCGGATCTGGCCGTTGACCGTTCCTGGCGGTTGCGCCAGTATGGCTTCGTAGCTTGGCCCGCCACCGCGGCCTACCGTGCCGCCGCGGCCGTGGAAAAGGCGCAGCGGAACCTTTGCCGTCCTGAAGACCTCGACCAGCGCGAGTTCGGTCTTGTAGAGCGACCAGCTCGAGGTCAGGAAGCCACCATCCTTGTTGCTGTCGGAATAACCCAGCATGATCTCCTGCGCACTTCCCTCTTCTGCCGGATAAAGCCGCAAGCGCTCGCCCAGATCGAGGATGGCCGTCATGATCGCGGCCGAATGCTGCAAATCGGCGATGGTCTCAAAAAGGGGCACGACGTTGACCTCAAGCACAAGCCGACCCGCCATGGCGTGCGCAAGCCCAGCCTCCTTCAGAAGGACCACCAGTTCGAGCAGATCGGAGACCGACTCGGTATGCGAGATGATGACATTGCGAATCGATCGCTTGCCGTAGCGCAGGCGTGCTTCGCGCGCCGCGGCAAATACGGCCAGCTCCGACGTTACGCCCGCGCCGTAGTCATAACGGGGAATCACAAGCGGACGCGGCTGCAGCGCCTCGGTGAGGAGCAGTTCGACCTTTTGCTCTTCGCTAAGTGCGGCATAGTTGGCACAAACGCCCGCGATCCGAAACAGTTCGCAAAGCGTGGCCTCATGCACGTCCGAGCTCTGGCGCAGATCAAGACTTGCAAGATGGAAGCCGAAAACGTCGACAGCCCGGATCAGGCCATCGAGCCTGCAGGCCGCGATCAGGACGCCGTGATGGGCGCGAAGCGAAGCCTGCACTCGCGACAAATCGCTCTTCAGCTCATCGGAATTGGCGTAGGCCACGGAAGGGGCGATTTCCTGCCGGAGGATGGCAAAGTGGCCAAGCGACCTTGCAGTCGCAGCCAGGCGCGCGTAGACCCCAAGCAGCGCCTTGCGGTAGGGTTCGTCGGCGCGATGTTCGGATTGGTCAGGTGAATGCCGGGCAAGCTCCTGGATATCGTCGTCGATCGCAACAAGCAGCGTTGACATCGACAGTTCTGCGCCAAGCGCATGAATTTCACCCAGATAGAAATCCATCGCTTCTGCCGACTGCTTGGCAAGTGCCGCCTCGAGCGTCTGGGCCGTGACGTTGGGGTTGCCGTCGCGATCGCCGCCAATCCACGAACCCATCTGCAGGAAGCTCGGAAGCGCGCCGTGCGGCACGACCTTCTCCTCGATGGCCTGGTAAAGCTTCGGAATCTGGCGCAAGAACGTGATGCGGTAATAAGCCAGGGCGTTGCTGATTTCATCGGCAACGGTGAGCTTGCTATAGCGCAGCATGCGCGTTTGCCAGAGCGTGGCGACAAGTGCCAGCATGCGGCGTTCGATCTCCTGCCGTTCAGAGGGCGTGAGCGGCGCGTCGCGCGCCTCAAGCAGCAGGGCAATTTCACGTTCGGTATCCAGGATGCTCTTGCGCTGGACTTCGGTCGGATGCGCGGTAAGCACCGGCGAAATCAGGGCGGACCTGAAAAATGCATCGATCGCCTTGCTGCCAATGCCGCGCTCATTGAGCAGCGTCACGGTATAGGCAATTGAGCCTGGCGTTGCCGCACCGCCTGCAATCTGCAGGGCGCGCTCGCGCCGACTCTTGTCGTGGTCCTCGGCGATGTTGGCCAGGTGCGAGAAATAGCTGAAGGCGCGCACCACCGAATTGGTCTCTTCACCCACGAGCGCATCAAGTTGCGCCTGCAGTTCATGCTCTGCGCTGGCGTCGTGGTCTCGTCGAAAGCGCACGGCAGATTGGCGCACACGCTCCACGATCTCGTAGATGCGCTCGCCCTCGTGCGCGCGGATGACTTCGCCCAGCACCCGTCCAAGGTAACGGATGTCCTGGCGCAGACCCTCTTGCAACTCTGGTTTCACGAAGGGAGGAGGCGATAATGTTTTTTTCGATGGTGACACGCCACAATGCCGCCGCCAAGCTTTTGCAACGCTTTTTGAACCACGGGGAGCGAGTCCTCGCGCACCCACACCCAAGGCCTGTCACAGTTGCCAGGCTTAATCACAAATTGTCTGTCCGGACGCATCGAAAACAATTGACCGCACCGCCTCGCACGGCAACCATACGGGGCTTGCCCCTTCCCTTCGTCGCCATCAACGCGTGAAATCCCTTTCTCACCCCAACTCCAGAGCGCGCCTGGCGACCCGGGCGAAATCGACCTTGATGCGCCCCCTAGCCCAATTCGCAGTGCTGCTGGCCGGCCTCGCAAGCGCCCCGGCCTATGCCTGGACCGACCACGATCTGATCACGCGGCAGGCGCTAGAGGATGTGCCCTTGATGCAAACGAGTGTTGCAGCCGAGCCGGCCGAGCACTTTCTTGCCAGCGATCCCGCGCAACTCGCAAAGGTCCTGGACGGCGAGGAAGCATGGGCTCGCGCCAATCTGCCTGGCTACCCGGTGCGGCCCGACGCACTGCGATTTGACGAACACGTTGACCGTGCACACGCGGTGAGGCGCTTTCTTCTGGCCATTCGCGTCAACCCGGAGGCCAGATTGCGCCTTTTCGTGCAGGACCTTCCCGGAATCACGCCCATCTCGCAATCCAAGCTGCCCTGGACCGATGTCACGACGAGGCGCAGCGAAACGATTGCAAGCGAACTTTCGTTTAGCGCTGTGCCGCCTGGTGCGTACCTGACTGTCATCGATGTCATCGGCACGGCATCTGACGAGCCCGACTACGGCCTTGACATCGGCCTTTGGGACGACAACAGCACGGGCGCCGGGCACGCCTACGGCTTTGGCTTGCAGCCGTTTGGCAATCCGAAGCTGGATGTCTCGACCCAGGCGCCATTTCACATGGGCTTTTTTCACGAATCGTGGCTGCTTGACCATGCCGCGCCCTACCTGAAGCGAGCGCTGCCGGAATATCGCGTTCATCTTTATCAGACACTTGCGAGCTATGCCTTCAAAAGCGGCCATCCTTACTGGGGCTGGCGCTTTTCCGGCTGGGCGCTTCACTATGTCGAGGACTTGACCCAGCCCTACCACACGCGCGCGCTTCCAGGCGTTGGCTCGGTGCACATTCTTTTTGCAAGCGCCTTGGACCTGATTGGCATTCACGGGCCAAAGACCGATGCCATTCAGCTGGTCTCCAACCGTCATCTTGAACTTGAAAACTACGAATACCATCGCCTTCACGACGCCATGCTCAACCATGACCAGCAGGATGGCTTGCTCGCGGCACTCGCCAACGCCAAGTGCGACGCGCCTTACGGCCCATGGACGAACGCCTCGTTGCGAAACGAAGTGTCGCTAACAGCCAGTCAGAAGGCCGAGAAGATCGATGCCATGCTCGTGTCCGCGCTACCTGAGCAGCTGGTGTCAGACCCTCGCTTCGTCTTCACCGAGACTGGCGAGAACGTACCGAACATCGCACAGATCATGCAGGCTGCGCCGCCACTGCCGCGCAGGAAATTCGAAGCCGAGATGGCCGATGTGATGTGCCAGGTCGGCGCCCAGACGCGCCGCTTCGTCAGATCGCTTCCTGTCTACGCGCCACCCCCGCCCCAGGGCGAGTCCTAGATCCAGACGCTAAGCGCGGCGCTCGCCGCAGCGCTTCACGACAACCGAGTAGTCTTTCGCGTTGCGCGATATTGCCATCCGCCATGAAGTTTGCTACGGTCGTTCTTCCGCGTCAGGTGACTTACCTTCGTTCTTTGCGTGATGAGTTCAAGAAGACACACGCTCGCCCGGCCGACTCTTAAGCACAGCGTTCGTGTCGATGCCGCAGCGATCCGGCCTGGCATGTTCGTCACCGCCCTTGATCGGCCCTGGGAGGGAACGCCGTTTCTGATCCAGGGCTTTCTGGTCGACGAGATCGAACACATCGAGACCTTGCGCTCGCTTTGCTCGGAGGTCGTGATCGATCCGCACCGATCCTCCTACGATTCCCTGCGCGACTTGATCGACCTCTACGATCTGCCCGAGGACGAAAAAGCACCTGCGAAAGACGAGCCGACCGTGCGCATGCGCGTTATCGAGAGCGGCCGCAGTTCAGGTCACGCAAGCTCCCTCGATGCGTGGCGCCCGATTGCACGGCTGAAAACATCGGTCAGCAAGGGGCTTGGCAGCCTGCGCCCGAAATCCGAGCTTGACGTTGCCTGGCGGCCACGCAGCGGATCGGATCCGGCGCAATCCAAGCCGCAAGAAGAGATCGCCCGCATGCCGAGGTTTAGCCGCTCTGACATCCGCTACGCGTCGGTCGAGCCTGCGAGCACACCAGGTCCGCGCGGCAATCTGTTTGCTGCGTGGAAGGACAAGAAAAAGTTGGCGGGCAGCCGCCCATTGCCAGCGGCAGACCCTGGCGTCGCTGCGCGCCTTGCCCAGTTCGAGGAGATTGTGCGCTCGATGCGATCGGACGTATCCAGCTGGATGGAAAACATTGGCACGCTGCGCAAGGCCAAGGGCGCTGCGAAGGCACCGATTGCACCCTTGCTTGGCTGGCGCAAGCGCCGCCTGCCGATGCTAGGCGAACTGCACATCCCCAAGTACATCGAGGTCTTGATCTACCGCGATCGTGTCGAAATCGGCGCGGAAGTGGCGCGCGCCCGCGAAGCGATAACCTCAGCCGAGGACACGCTGGCCCGGCTTAAGGCCGATGTCGAAATCGAGAGCGCACTGCGCATCGACGGCTTGCCTGCGGTGGTCGACTCCCTCGTGGCAAGCATCTCGCGCAATGCCGACGCCATGATCTGGGTGTCAAGGGTGCGCCTGAACGACTCGACGGCCTACAACCACAGCATCAAGGTCGCCTCGTATCTCATGGCTTTTGGCCGTCATCTCGGTTTTCCGGCGCGCGAACTCGGCCAGTTGGCCCAGATTGGCCTTCTGATGGATGTGGGCAAGCTCGACCTCGACCGTGAGCTCCTCAACAAACGCACGGCACTCACAATCGACGAACTTCAGGCCTTGAAGGACCACGTCAGCATCGGCTTGAGGCGCCTGTCGTCAAGCGCGCAACTCGACCCGGAAGTGCTCGAGGGCATTGCTCAGCACCATGAGTGGATCGATGGCAGCGGCTATCCGGAAGGACTCTCGGGTGAGGAGATCGGCATCTTCGGGCGCATGGCGGCGATTGCCGACACCTTCGCCGCGCTAACCACCCATCGTCCCTATGCGCCGACCTACTCCTCGTACGAAGCCTTGCAGATGATGTATGCGCGGGCCGATCAGCAGTTGCACGGACCGCTGGTCGAGCAGTTCGTGAGGGCCATCGGCCTGTATCCGGTCGGATCGCTGGTCTTGCTCAGTACCGAGGAAGTCGCAGTGGTCACCGCCCTTGACAAGGCGCAGCGCCTGGAACCGCGGGTGCTTGTGCTTACCGAACCCAACAAGAACACCCGCAAGCGTCCCTACGAACTCGATCTGTTGCGAAAGCCCAAGGATGCTGCGGGCCAACCCATTCGCATATTGCGCAGCCTTCCTGCCGGCGTCCACAATATCGACTTCCGGAACTTTTACATCGCGTGATCCTTCAAGCCACAGAACGACTCGATAACGAACTTAGCGCCGCCGAACTCAGCCAGCACATCGTCGATCGCAGCCGTGCCTTCCTTTCCGGGGATCGGCCGCCGCGCTTTGCCATCCTCGTCATCCAGTTTGACCGCTCTGACCGCGGCAGTGCGCTTGCCGGACTCGAGCGCGCGCAGGCGAGCTCCGATGAAATCCGCCAACGCATATCGAAGGCGTTGCGCTCAGTCGATCGTTTCGCGATGATAGGCATCGGCGAGGTGGTCATATTCCTGCCTGGCATCGACAGCAAGGCCGTGATCGCGCTCGCCGGCACGAAGCTCCTCGAGGCGCTCGATGAGCCGCTCTACATCGGAGGAAAGACGGGGCTGCTCAGGCCCGCGATCGGTTGCGCATTTTTTCCTGATCACGGCTCAGACGTGGAGCAGCTCGTCAGCGCAGCCGATCAGGCGAGCTTCATGGCGCGGGCTCAGCCCACGCGCCTTGACATCGTGCGCGGCATCAGCAAGGAGGTGCAACACAATGAGCTGATCGATGAGCTGCGCGCTGCAATCGAATCAAACGAACTCGAAGTCTGGCTGCAGCCGCAGATTTCGTGTGAGACACGGGATTGCGTTGCCGCCGAGGCCTTAATCCGCTGGCCGCGTCCGCAGCCCAAAACACCTGTGCACGCGGGTTTGATCGCAGAGCTGGCCGAAGATAACGGCATGATGTCAGCGATGACCGACTTCGTCATCAACACGTCGCTTAGGCATCTTCGCTTTCTCGACAGCAAGGGCATCAAAATTAGCGTGGGCGTGAACCTCTCCGCGTCCGTGCTTTGCGATTCCGATCTTCCAAGGCGCGTCGGACAGGCGCTGTCGATCTGGAATATTCCGGCTGCGCGGCTCACGCTTGAAGTCACCGAGAGTTCGCTGATGCGCGATTTTGAAGGCGCCCTCGCCGTCATGGTTGAACTCAAGCGACTCGGAACCCGCCTGTCGATCGACGATTTCGGCACCGGCTATTCTTCCCTGTCCTATCTGCGGCGCATGCCGCTTGACGAACTCAAGATCGACCAGGTCTTCGTGCGCAATATTCTCGCGAGCCCAAGTGACCTCCAGATCACGCAATCCGTAATCGATCTTGCCCATCATTTCGGTCTCGAAGCGGTCGCCGAGGGCGTCGAGAGTCGGGAGATCATGGATCTCTTGATCGGCTTTGGATGCAACCTGCTGCAAGGCTATTACTTCAGCAAGCCGATACAAGTCGAGCAGCTCGTGGCCTGGTGGCCAAGCCGGAACCTCGCACTGGCCTGAATCGCGCTGGGTGTGCGCTCTGAATCACATCGGTACAAGAGATCGAGCCGAGTCGAAATCATGGGCGCCGACCAACGCGGACACCGCGTCCACGCGCATGGCCGAAAAGCGCAAACCCGGCCACGCCTCCGAGAAGCATCCATATGGAAGGAGGCAGCGGGGTCGGCGATACGGGCGTTAGCGAAGTGAACTTGTAAAAAAGAGTTGAGCTACTGCTCTGGATGTCCTGGCTCACGTATCCGTATGGATAGGATGTGCCTGCAAGCACGGGCTGCCCCGCGCTCGTCCATGGCTGTGCACCATCTCCAATGTCAACGTACGAAACGTATCCCGTTCCCGCAACGACGTTGGATTGCTCGGTGGCCTCAAAGTAGTTGTTTGTGCCTCCATTGAATACGCCCTGAATGTTGGAGGAGTTGTACAAGGGGGTGACGATCGAACTGTAAATTTGCGTAGCGCCGTAGCTAAGCGTCGAAGCAAAGACGGCTGGCTCCTGTGGAAGGTCGAAATAGCTGCCGCTTTGCGCGAGCGTGAGCCATCCGCTCGGTGATCCCACTGTGCCAGTCCCGGTGAGGTTGTTCGAATAGTCGAACGTGAGTGTCCCGGTGACAGTGCCAGAGTCCCCCGCGAAAACACCACTTGCGGAAGTCACGGTCCCCGTGAAAACGTAGTTATAGGTCTGGGCCGACGCGGGCACGGCGGCAGCGAGAAGGAAAGCTGCCAACCATGCGAACTTTGGAATCTTCATCCGTCACACCCCTTGAGGTAAGTTCCGTTTCGACGCAGTCAACGCATCGCCAATTCTGAAACAGCAGCCGCTCGGGCGAGCGATGACGTGCGGCGCAACCCTTCTGGCACGCATTCGACGCGTCCAGCGGTAGGGTGCAGATTTACAGTCGGCGAATTGGTCGCGTGCCCGAGCTCTGAATTGCCGATTAGGCGCCTGCGACATTTCAGCGCGAGAACCACCTGGCAGAAAACGTCGCTATTTCCGGCTAACCACCCGCATGAGTGCAGGCAGGCTGAACCGGCCGTAGAGCAGCGGCACGCCGCGCTCGCCCTGAGTCTCATCGACGCCGAGGATCAAGTTTTCGCGGTTTCACCGCTCGTAAAAATGGAGTGCTTGGTTAAGCCGCTCAAAAGCGGAAACGTCCTGCTTAAGAAATACTACGACGACCTTTTCCAGACGCTGGTCATTTTGGATGTGAATGAGGCAGTGTTCCTGGCGGCGGCCGACTACGCACACGATTTTCGCTCCGGACCCGTGACGCTTTGCATCTGGCGTGCGCACTACACCACCGATGCCACGCGCTTTGGACCAAGGACCGGCGACTTGAACATGCGGGCCGTGGTTTCGCCGTACCCATATTGGAGAAGTAAAGGCAAATCGTCGCTGCGCAATTGCTTGGTTGGCCACCGGAATGCTGACCATAGTTTGGCGATCGTTACGCGAAATGCAAAAGACTTTGATGTCTTCGGCGTTACCGTCTTGAACCCTTTCGATTCGCAGCACGATCTTGGATTGGCGCTTTACAGCCTAGGAAATAGTCCAAATGGACTAGTCACCAAGCCCCCGGTATCGGCGCCACCGATCCTTATGTTCCGACGCTCAGTAACCCTGTCATCCGTTTGCATTCGAATTGCAGATGCATCGGCGAAAAATCTTTGATCTTTTTGAAGACTGGGAAGAAAATAAAACTGGTCCGTCTTTCAACCTGGATGAGCGATTTGTCTATTTTTGGAAGTAACTCCATATGAAGAGTTCAGCGTTTGACAGGTTGAGGCGTCCCCCCCTGGG
>Ga0116229_10005889_pt1 | contig 19842 bp, 12 predicted proteins | sample S1TSphgellanicum_3_FD_87313 | JGI IMG/M metagenome (GOLD analysis project Ga0116229, IMG submission 87313) | Host-associated microbial communities from peat moss isolated from Minnesota, USA - S1T2_Fc - Sphagnum magellanicum MG | ecosystem: Host-associated > Plants > Peat moss > Unclassified... | reverse complement strand
CAATTGCAATTGAGTTAGTTGCATGAGATTCAATTGCAATTGAGTTAGTTGCATGAGAATCAATTGCAATTGAGTTAGTTGCATGAGAATCAATCACAATTGGGTTAGTTGCATGAAAATCCATGGTAGGGGCCACAACAGCAGCTGACGCTGCTTGGTTGCTTAGTATTTCCCGCAATGCCATCATGCTTCCATGTCGAATCTCCCAAACTGCAAAACAGATGATTTCTGGGAGTTCAAGAAATTTTCATAAAAAAGACCACCAGGAACTGGAGAGATTCATCACAAGGGAGGAAGAAAGATAACCTGGATCAAACATATCGTGGATAAGAAGCTCCACGAATGGTGCAAAGGGCCACTCCCCATCACCATCCATCTCTTCATTGTCATCATCTAATGCCACATCTACTACAACCTGCACAAATATGGTAGGAATTCACTACAGGTGACAATTCACTTATTTATATATATGTATAGTTTAACATAGATTGTGCAAAGGTCTTAGTTTAAACACAACAAATATTGTCAGGACTGAGAAGCACCTGACTGCTCAAAAGCATTCACATGCAACCAAGAGATCACAGCAAGCCTACCTTCATCTAGTGTTTCAAGCAAATGGAGGAAAGAGACTATATCTTGTGCAGACAAAACTAGACCAAATCAAAGCTCAAACTATACACATGTCTAAATGAAACAAACTCGTTAAGCAAGAGTTTGAATATCAAATGGGTATCGGCTTAGCAGCACCTTATTCTCTCCTGGTTGCTCTGTGATTACAGACTTAACAGGTTTGGGTCGCTTAGAAGAAGGTTCCTCAACCTCCTCTTCCTCTCCCCACTCTTTGACTCCATCTTTCACCACAACCTTAGCCTTGCGCTTCAGCATGTTCCGTTCTCTTGCACTGAGAGTTCTGGAAAGAGGCCCTCCAGGAATCATATTGGCCATCAATTCCTGCACTTCCTGCTTCGCTGCTTCTGGCTGTGAAAAGTAATCCCGGGTTAGTGCTTCCCCGCCACTGATCATTGCTCGATGACTCAACAAATCTTCATCTCGAATCATGTCATTCACATCCATGAACTGTTCACATCCGTCCAATCCTGCACCCATTGCAACTGGGTTTCTCATCCTTCACCAAGTGCAACAAAGGTTTTTGAAACAAAGGTAACTCTACTGACTGACTAATGACAGATTAGTCCAAACAAGAGACCTATTCAATAGAGCTAGTTCTAACAGGTGAAACAAAGGAGACTCGATAGACTACAATACATTGACCTAACACTTCCAAACTCCTGACATCAGTTGCACTACAGGGTCACATAGATACTGGAAGAGTTTTTCAAAGAAAGAAGTTTTATAAACAATGGGAAAAAAATTACCCAAGCGGCGACGCAGATTCTGTTTTTGACGAGCCAAGCGTTCAGCAGGCGTTTTAGTGTTGTCAACTCCCACATCATACTCCTGCACAATCATCAAAATTGCCTTCAGCCTTAACAGCCTGAGAAGACAGATTTTGAGTATGACAAAAAAAGAGTTTGCTCCCCACAATTCACAGTCTCGGGATGATGCAGTTTGACAGAAACCTGGCCGCCAGAAGACAACAACTGTGCTCCAAATTCCAGGACCCTCTGCATGTCAAAGCTGCATCCAATCCCTAACTCCTGTCAATTTTTCATGTCCTTATGATTATGAATGAGGTACACTTCACACACTGACCAGGTGGGATCCTCCCATTCATCCTCCCATCCTGACTCTTTGGCATAGCTTCACATGGCAAGAAAGAACCATAACCCTAATTTCCCAGGTGGTACTCCAATCCTGCCAATGGTGATGTGGTGTGTGTTGAGATCTTCCCCCATAAAAACAGTGGTTCTCACAGCACAATGACATGGGTAACGTGATACAAGCTGGACATTATGGGGATGTGTGCCACTGAAGGACCTGCAATCTTCTATCTGCCTCCATCTTCCAAGGACAGATTTATGATGATGGCCTGATGAAACTGCTGTTGGCAGCAAAACAAAGCTTATTGCACAACCCTGATTTAGCCTAAATCTCATGACAAATCACAGAACAGGTTATATCAGGGAACCAACAATCAGATTGTATACATACCTACGAAAGGCCAGAGATGTGCTAGATTCACTTTCTGCTTCTTGACTGGTGACAAGAGCCTCCAAGAGACTTGTGGGTACACCATCTTTAGCAAGTGCTGCCTCTGCTTTGGCCAAAACCTCCCTCACTGTCACATGTGGCACATTCTCTGCAATCGCACCTATGGCCTGTGCAGCTGCCACCCTTGTATCCCAGCTCTTGCTGCGCAAAAATTGCCTTACCTATTCCCAACAAACCAGGCTCTACTAGTAGGTCATCATTGTCATTTCCATAACCAGTAAGGCTCCACAACCCATAATCAGCTCCTACATTGAAGATGTGCATTATCCTCTTGGATCAATTTAGTTTCAGCTGAAACCCTAAAAAAGGGGAAAAAAAAGAGACCAGCAATTTAAGTCCACTCTGGGTTTTGTAAACAAACTATACCCGTCGCAGAAGGGGACGAAGCTCCCCACGATGTAGCTTGGCTAGCTCACCAATTTGCCGGGCTGCTGTCTTCCTCGTTCCAGGAGTCGATCCAGCTTTTCCTCAGAGTCAAGGGTTATATGTCACACTATCTATTTGCAATGTTCCTTTGCCACTCTATTGGAACCCTAGGGCTTTCTTCATTCCTTTCCTTCATTCTTTGCCTCTCTCTCTCTCTCTCTCTCTCTCTCTCTCTCTCTCTCTCTCTCTCTCTCTCTCTCATGTTCAGAAAACCAAAACGTTTGAGTAGGCCAAAATTTTCAAAATATTAAACCAACCCACTTGTCCAAAACAAAAAAGACAACCCCAGAAGTTCAAAACGGGGACAATAAAGCAACAAAGCCCATCACCCACACGCCCCCCTTTTCCCCCAAACCCACACCCACCCAAAGAAGAGACGGAAAATCAAACCAAAAACAAAACCACATGATGAAGAAGTATGAAGGGATACTATCAAGAAGCGTAAGGAGACGATGAAGACGAGACGTTTGGTGCGCCATGGGTAGACAAAGATCTCTCAAGCCTCCTTCTCCTCCTCTTCCTCCTCATCCGCCGACTCCCACCGACCCATTCTCCAACAAATCGTCGTCATCGTCCTGCTGCTGCTTCTGCCTCCTTTTTCGCAGTCGCCAACACCAACCCGACGCTGTTGTATAGCCCCGGTCACGTAAAAGCTACAATTATGCAGAACCAAAGAGAAGCTGAACCATGCAGAAGCTAAGAGAAGAAGACGCGAGTACAATGCTGGATGGGTACACGAGACTACAAGTGCTGTAACAGAAGAAGAAAAAGAAGAGTATCAATCCCCGTGCCGCATGGCTGCTGCGCGAGCGAGCACTCGACGCTTCCGACGTGAGAGGGAGTGCGCAGAGAAAGCAAAGAAGTGGACATTTTTGGTTTCCAACAGATTAGGGTTTCTGCAAGCTTGGCAATTTATTACCTTGTACCTGCATTTCTTTTTCAACTTTAGCTGCCCCTGCCCTGTTCCTTACCCAAACCTGCCCACCCCCTGCCCCTCCTCCACCTACAAGTGTCAGACGGATATCAAAAACAAGGACAGAACCGAAGGTTATCAGGGCGGTTCTTAAAGTGCTTACTCTGGAAATAGCTATTGCACATTGAACTCTTTGTATACTAATACACTAAAACTAGAGTTATCCATAAAGTCATATGATTTAAGGGGGCGAGAACGGCCAGTTTGGGCATAATAGGCCCATCAAACGTGTGCGTAAACTGGGAATGAAAATTTTACAAAAGGAAATAACTGGGACCCAAACTAGTTTTTACACCAATTTTGGTGGTAAACTGAGTTTCGTCCTGTCTTTCCTTCTTCCTGAGCGCTTCCACTGCTGCTACCTATATTTTCACTGCTCCTACCTGTACAACTACTATAACTACTCTCGAACCTTGTGCACTAAATGCTGAAACTCACCCAGCATTTCATAGTGAGATTTAATAAAAAATTCCTTACTTTGGTGGATACCATTGAAAGAGGGGAATAGGGGGGTGAAAGAGAGGGTGACTTTACAGATAACCTTAGTATATAACCTGAAAGGTAAAAAATGTGAAGAACTGGTTTTGAAAATTGTACTCAACCCCCACAGGGTATCAGAGGAGGCTCCAACTTCCTAGGTGCCATAACCATGGTTCTCAGAAAAAAATAAACAAATGGTTATCAAACACAAGAACCGACCCAACCATTATATTGGCAATACTTAAGGTTCATAATCACAGTAGCCATTATATTGGCAATACTTAAGGTTCATAATCATGGTAACCATTATATTGGCAATACTTAAGGTTCATAATCATGGTTCTCGGACAATCAAAGAGCCAATTGTGACACCTTTAACCAGAGTTGGTCGAGGATTGTGTTTTTTAAAAAACTCGAATAACCACCAGCTATAAACTGCTGATGATGCTATTACTGGTCCTTCTGTGATAACCTCCGGTTCTTTACAGTTTTGGGCATGACAAATGGTGTTCGTCAATTGTAATTTTTGCTCCAAAAACATCACAATTGACTGTTTCCCGATTTTCAAATATTTAAAAACTGGAACCGGTGGTTATTAACAAAATCAAATTCCCACCCACGTCGTGATAAAGTGTCAGGTGGGTATTAGAAACTGCGCCGGACTCCCAGGGTATCAGGGGAGGTTCTTTACAGGTACAATCATGGTTCTCAAAAGAAATCAAATACCCGGATTCAATATATATATCCATGGTTCTCAACAAATTTGACACAGTTCAAATAACCACCCTAAAAATGGCCCATTCCGTCATGAATTATGGCAGTGATTTTTTATTTTTATTTTAAAAGCTGAAAACCGACAATCCTCTAATTGTGAAATACTTTTAGAAACTAGAACTCATGGTAATTTTTTTTAATTAAATAAAAAAGTAACAAAATATAATTTTAATAACCAAGTTTGGGTGTGAATATGTTTGGTTTAGACCAGTGTTGTGCGTGTACGTGTATAATATTCATTTACATTCATGTAAGTGTAAATGTAAAATACAAAATGTGTAAATGTAAAATTATATAAAATTATTTTATGTTGTGTAAAAACAGTGTAAGTGTATGTATAAAAAATACATCTATATAACTTTACACAGTCATATAAAACAGTGTAAATGTGTGTGTGTGTGTGTGTCTATATATATATGATTTTACATGCTTATGTAAAACAAAATAAATATAAAATAATTTTAAAATGTGATTTTTACTTGAGGAGGGGAAATTTCATAATGTCTTTGATGATAAGCCAACAAAATGGCGCATTGCAAAAAAAAAAAGCATCAAAAGATACACCCACAACTAATCACCTAATATGACTTTGCAAGAAGATATGGTCATTAAAGTATATAATAAAATTATCTATAAAGTAAGGAAAACAACACTAAAACCCTGAGTTTGACCATAAATAGGGTGAGATTCAAAAAAATAAACACCTACCCAAAAGAAAAACATTAGCATTTGGTGAACTCGATTTTTGTAGTGAACTGAGTTTCACCCTGTCTTTCCTTTTTCTTTAGCGCCTCCAGCGTTCTGCATATATTACACTGGTGAACTGAGTTTCACCCTGTCTTTCCTTTTTCTTTAGCGCCTCCACCGTTGCTGCATATATTTCACTGACCCTACTTGTAAAGCTACTATAATTAGTCTTGAACCTTGTGCATTACATGCTAATTTTCAGCATTTCATTCCCAGATTTAATAAAATTCCCTTACTTTATGGATACCACTAAATGAAGGGCTTGAGGTGAAAGGAGGCCCAAAGACAGGGTGGTGACTTTACGAATAATTTTAGTATTTACACTTACAGGCCCCAAAACACTTTCATAGGGCTGTGTAAGTGTATTTGACAAATATTTACACTGGCCTTGTGTAACTGTAATATATATATATATATATATATATATATATATACACTGCAACAGGATAAGTATAAGTGTAAAAAGTTTGGATGTGGAAGTGTAAATGATTTACACTTACATGGGATTTACATATCGTATATATCATTATTGACACTTACATGCACAACACTGGTTTAGACAAGAGTACATAAAAAATGAGAATTTCTTTTACTTGGTTCAAGTTTGAGGTACCCACAACCATATTCTCTCTTGTGTTGGTAAATAGTTCCAATATGAATAACTTTTTTATTTTTATTTTTTGGATTCAAGATTTAGAACCCAATGTACACATTGCACCAAATGTACAATATTATGTTTCACATCTTTGGATCTATTATAATCAAGATTAAATTGTTGGTTTATACATTAAAATTTGTGGTAGATTTGTCTAATGTGATAAAAGGTTCAACATTTTTAATCATGCATCCAAATGGCTACCAAAATGAGTTGCTAATTGTGAAATGTTTTTACCTTGGCATGTATCAATGTTTTTGCGCAAGAAAGGAGGTTGTTCAATTTATGTGCTTCTATTGTGGATCATAATCCACAAGTTTGAATCCAAAATATGAACTTTGTGGTTAGTCACTTGGGGAAGTTATTCTTTGTTTTGGGGAAGGTTTTTCTTTAATAATTTATGAAAATGCAAGATCAATCTATGGTTACTTCCATGGGGAATAAGTTATTTTTTAATAATTTATGGAATGTGTGAGATCAGTTTATGGTTAATTTTGGAAAGTTATTTTTTGTGTAATTTATGAAACATGTGATATAGAAGATGAAATTGATGAGAGTCATGTCAACTTGGAAATTGATTTTGTTGCCCTTGGTGTTATCAAGCCTTGAATTGAAAGAGTCAAATGGTATTGCATAATATTGTAGAATTCATGTGTTTTCAAGCTTGGAAAACCATATTATTTATTGAATGAGTTGTCTAAAGTTGGATCAAACCCTATTGATTATAATTATAATTGCAATGATTGTGTATTTTATTTTACATTTTATTTGTAAGACTTGGATGATAATATTACAAAATCTATGAACACCTTGAACAAGGTAAATTTTATTTCCTCATGGCACATACTACAAAACCTCTTGGGGGAAATCATCTCCATTTTATTCCAAACAACATGCAAAATAATTATAATAATTTATAATTTACTTAAATGTAAATAAGGTGTTTATAGTTTATTATGAAAACATATTTAATATATTTTAAATATAGCTAGAATATAAATAAAATATTCCAATGACAAGAAATGTTGAAGAATTAGCACATGGGAAATTTTGCATAATTTTTTGTACAATCATCCCCATACAATTTATTTTCTTGAGAAATGTTTCTATAAATTTAAAAAATTTCTCACCATCTTTAGCTTAGAGTCCATTCAATAATACACCATCATTTGGAGAATTTAATACTCTTTCTCCCCACCAATTCTACATTCAAATTATATCATTTTTTACAAAAATCAATCCCATTAATCTAAGCTCTATATTTGCACCAAACATCTTTAGATTTCAATGCTAATTTTTTTAAATCGATTGTGATGATTGTCATCTCATCCCTAAGAAAAAAAAAAATTCATCTCTCTAGTTTTTCAAAAAACGTGAGTAGTAATCCACATGGTCATCTAATTAAGCTTCATGTGCAAACAAGTGTTGGAGTTGTCTCATCTCCAACATTAATACTTTCATTATTAGATTAGTAGTTGTATTATTGGTCATTATTAAAATCTTCATTGGTATTACCTACAATAAAAGAAGGGCTTGTAATGATTTATCCAAAACACAATCGAATCACATGTTTCATGTCATCCCAATCCATGGGTTCAAAGTTATCAAACAATGTAAAATCCCATTGAAGATAATCTTGAAAGACAATTTTCCAATTTAGATTCAAAAAATTTAGAAGAAAAAAAAATGTTTCACATTCTTTGGAATTGAAAATGGTTGGTTGTCAATCTCCTTTAACATACTAACATAGTTGATGATATCTTCGCCCTCTTTGAATTTGCATCTAATACTAAAATCACATGTACACCTTTTGGCATCAATTGCTTTTCAACATGAAAATGTCAATCGGAGGCCCTCACTACATAGTAAGTCCATGCATCATATTCACAACCAACTACAAAAGCAAAAAGTTCCACCATGTTACTAACATTCCTTCAAATTTTAGGCTTAACCTACATACATATTTGTTTCAATTGAAACATTTGTAATTCACAAATTTAAAAATTACTCAAAAAGTTGTAAATATTTTGTCAAGTTCATTCTATTGTAAATTTACATTTTCAAGAGGACCACAAACGAAAAACATTTCACCTAAAATATCATATTTTCATTCATTCATTCATTTCCTCCCCAACTTCCTTTGTTGCCATCACAATTGCTATAATTCATTTTTCAAGGTTTTATATTTTGGAAGGGCATGGCGCTTGCATGTGATGAACATTCATCCATCTCTTGTGATCATTTTCATTCACCTTCTCATTTTCACTATAACTTTCCACCAACTTTTTCATTTGTTATGTAATATAAAACAATAACAAATTTAGTTATTACAATGCCATGTTTTATTGGCCTAAAAATTTCTTCAACCTCATGTTACTTTGTAAAACCTCCCTTAACACCTCCCAAAACGTTTTTTCAAAAAATCAAATCCAAAATGGGAAAAAAATGAAATAAAAATAAGTTTTAAAAATTAGGAATTAAATTGGTGTGAGATTTATAAATGAATTACCAATTGTGCATGGATTTTGTCCATCTTTCCAAGCCCAAAGAACATGACCATCTAAATCTCCACTAACATCATGGCATAAACCCATTATTTTTTACATGAAATAACCTTCAACCATGCTACCTTTAGATGTGATTATTGTTGAATGAAATTTTTCAATGTTTTGAAATACCCATCAATGAAAAACATTCATTAAGAACTTGCATTCCTACCAACTTCACTTCTTGCACCAAATATACCCAAAAAAATTATTGGCCATTGGTAAATGAAGTTCAAAATTGCATATGTAGAAGAGTCATCATGTCAAATGTTTCTTTTTTCATCATGGGGAAACTCCTTTGGTAGGCACAAATTCTACTCAGAATTGTTCTTTACCTACTAATAAACAATATAAATTGTACTCTCAAAAATACTTATAACATATATAATCTGTGGTGTTACTCATTTTATTTTTTCTATAGATTGTATTCACACATGTTTTTATTACAATTAATATTTTCTTATTTCCCATATACTTTATTATTCTTTATAACCAAAATATGTGGTCAAGATTCATAATTTAGTTAAAAAACACAATAGTTTCAAAGTAGTATCACTATTTTTTTTTATCAATATTCTATTGTTTTCTTTACTCAGAATTGAATATATCAAACATTTGTAATATAAAATGTAGAATTTTAAAATGAAGTTGGAAAATATGTGTTCATAATCTAATAGTACTCTAAACCACTTACTACGTCTCTATTCTATTCTCGAGCAACTTTCTAAATTTCTATGTGTGTAAAAAATAATTTCCAAATCCTCATTAAAGTTCCATAATTACATCATGAGTCTTTTCCCCCCAAAATTAATTTGAACATCAAACTAATGAAATGTTTTCATCCTATCCAACTAACTAGCCATCTTCATCTTGTCTTGTTGAATCCCCACCATTTCTCATGGTAACATTCTACCAATTGTTGAATCTTTGCCATTCACCTAGTGACATCCTTCCATTCACCTCTTTGGAACAAATCTAGCAAATGAGTTGTGCCAACTTGTAAATTGAATCCATGATCCCTAATGTCATCAAACAAATAACTAAAAAAGACAAATGATATTGGATGATGTTGTAAAAATCATGTGACTTCAAACTTTTAAAATAATATTCTTTTTTAACAAGTTGTACAAAGTTGCACTAAATTGTATTGGCGTCTTGACAAATTTAAGAACTTCCAAAAGCACCTTCCATTTTTTTTTCCTACAAAGTGCAATGAGTTGCCATGTACACAAACTTGCTTATGGCATTGGGTTAAGGTGTCCAAATAAGCTTCTTCATGTTGGATGCACCCAAGTTTGTTTTAAACATTTTAATGGTGACTTGCATACATTTTTCACAATGTGCATTGAATCAAGTAAATGGTGAATGAATAGCTTTGGCCAGTACTCAAAGGTATGAAATGCAAAAAAAAATTAAATTAAATGTACCTGAAAAAATTACCATGATTGGATCCCCTAACCCTATGGTCTCCAACACATGTTTCTAATGAATTTCAACTACCTTCTTCCATAAGGTTGCCCACACATTTGTTGTTGTTTGTGATGGTGGTGGGCAATTTTCTTCAAGGCCATTCAATAAATGATTTGATTCATTTTGAAATGGATGATCCATTGATAAGAATATTTTGTGTTCATCAATAATAATCTTCTTTAAATCTTCAAAGTACCTTGCATTAAATCTTGACCCTAAAATATCAAATATTTGTCATGATTTCCTTAGATTAAAGTTTTGTTATGTAATGATTAATAAGCTTGTTGAAGTTCACTTCATTATGTTGAGATTTGATAAACATTTCAATGTTGAAATCATTGATTATTATCATCGAATATAATGTTTCCTTTAAGTTCAATTGTTTTTAATTAATTATAAATGAACTAAAATTAACAATGTTGAAAGTTTGGATATGGCCAGGCAAAAGTAATGGACATTTCTTTCAAAAAAATTCACACTTTATCTTATGTTATGGCATACTAACAATCATTGGAGAAAGCACAACCAACTTGCAATAACCTTGAAAAATTTCCTCCAGGCTTAAAGTTTAATAACAAACAACATGCTTTAAAACATTAGTCATAGCATTCAAATTAGAACCTTCATATTTAACATAAGCAATTATTTTCTTCCTTAGACAATATCGATCCAATAGCTTTGTCAAACTTATTGTTAATGCATGTTTTATAATCTTTGGTGCTTCAAATAGTCTAATATTAATTTGTTTTGGTTTTAATGCCTTCCAAAAAGGAAAAAAAAAAAGCAAAAACATCATGAGCTTGATGAGACATCCATAGATTAGAACTTCTTGTTGTAAAGATACAATCCCCCAACAATGGTAAAACACATTTTTGCTTGCATTTTTCCACCAATTCAAGCAAAACTTCTTGAGAACTATTTTTTGGATGGAAACATCAATCTTAGACATAAATGCATTATAAATCTTTTTAGCCATACACTCTCAACAAATTACATTAGAAGATGGGTTTTAATAGTTAACAATGTTACATCCTCCTAACCTTTTTTTTTTGTTGAGGTTCATCTTTCTTTCAAAAGGGATTGTGGACCTAAGAAAAACTTGAAATTGAAGTTGTAAAAATGTTAGGTCTCTTTTAAGTTGATTGTTTTGTGATTATTATTCTACCAAAACTGTTTAGTTTTTTTAAAAATTTCTTTGGAAGCACAACATAATCAAAATCCATATGTTTTTTTAATGTTGTTATTCCATTGTTTTTAAAGTATGAAATAATTCCTTTCTTTAATTGTGTTATGGAATTTGTTATTGTTATTTGATTATTATAACATACATGGCATCACATTAATTGAAGAACTTTGGCACCATCTTTAATTTAATAAAAAGACCAAGACAATGAGTTCCAATTATGGGGCTACAATATATTTATTTGCTCATGCAATTTTGCTAATATATTTTTTGTTTTTACATATGTAGTTTGTGACATTCTAGTTATTTTTGTTTGAGTGTTTGAAATATTTTCAAATCTTTTTTCAAATGGTTCATTGTTCATTTCAACTTCATTATGAAAATATCCAATGATTTATTTTCATTCCTAGATGATTGTCCATTTTTTTCCAACAATCACAATAATTTTGGCCAAATCAAGGAGGGAAATAATTAAGTAATACCCAAAAAATGAACAAAAAGAAAATGTTTACATGGATACAAAATTAGTTCAAAAAACAAAATGCTCAATCTTTTATAATAAGGAACCTTCGCTTAATAAACTTGCAGAAACACAACCAACAAAATTTTAAACATGCAAAAGCAAGAAATAATGATGGGATTTTTTAAAAATAAAAAAATAAAAAACCCCAGAAAAATAACAATTTAAATGATATTACTTACCAAAAATATGTTGACATGCTCCAAAGCTTGCAAAAAAACACTATAATGCAAATTTCAAGAGAAAAATGGAAAATCCAAATGTTTATTCTACATATACATGAAAAAATGAAAAAAAAAATCTAATGAAAAAATCTAATTTTCCATATAAAAGAAAAAAAACATGAAAGAAAAAAAAATGTAGTAAAAAAATAGTGAAAAAACTAAAAATTGTTATAAAAAAATAAAGAAAAAAATTGTGAAAGAAAAATATATAAAAGGAAAAATAAAAAGAAAGAATAATTACAAATAAAAAATAACAAAGAAAAGAATAATTACAAAAGAAAAAAAAGGTTACTTCAATGGAAGTCAGCTTGAACTATAGTTGGCCTCCCCGCTTTTCGTTTTAAAACCTACACATATAGGTAAAAGGGCAGTATTACACAAAAGGAGGCAATGAACAAAAAAAAGGTGACAAACAAAGAACAACAAGTTTGGTAGGTACTTTAACATGTGACATGTAGGTGAGTAAGTGATTCAAGTATGTGATGAACATGTGACATAGGCATGTGATGAACATGCAATGTAAATGGCACATGCAGACAACGAACGATGAATGACGAACATGCAAGTAATGAGAATGTAAGCAATGAGCAAGCAAATGGACACATAGGCATGTAATGAATGAGCAAGCCATGAGGAAAAAGGTGATGGGAGAAAGCGACGAACTAAATATAGGCATATAAGAACAAGGAAAATGGGAAAAAAAAGAGAAAAAAATGTAAAAAGAAAGGCAAATTATCAAATAAAATGCATTAAAAATTTTAAAAACACAATGCACAATTGAAAAATAAATTGTTTCTATAGTTTTAAAATGTGAAAAACTCTTATTCATGGACAAAATCACACAAAACACAAAATCGAACGAAGTTTGAGCTTGGACCTCTTTTATTTTTATTGAAAGAAGGGAAAAAAACAGTTGAAAGTTGAAACCTTAACCACATTAAACTTTAACTTTTAGAAGTAGGTTTAGAAAATTCATGGAATACCTTGTGCCCCCTACAAAAGGATTTAGAAAAAAATAATCATCTGACACCTAACATGTACTTTTTAATTTACCGTATACAAGGATGAGATTCAGGATTAGGTTTAAACCCAATACCCTACCCATGTATCAAGTTTTTTTAACAAAAAAAAACTTAGTTAGTTCTCCTAATGCTTGATAATCAAGCTTGATTAGAATTCGATCAATTCATAGTGAGAATCGAAAAACTTGAATTTTAGCCTTGTGTGAAAAAAATGATAACTAATAAAATTCAAGGTGAAAAATGGCCTCAAAATGGAAGCAAGCTTCACCCAATTCTTGAGAGTTGCCCAACATTGAAAAAGACCCATAATCAAATGTCAAAATGCAAATTAAAATATATTTGAATATTTTATGAGGTGGAACATATTTTGTATCAAGAATTTCATTTCAACCATCGTTAAAAAACTTATCACAATATCAAAGTCTTTCAATCATATCATCACCAAAACACACGAATATCAAGGTACATCATGTTATGTGTGAATGAAATTGACTTGGGCAATTCAATTCACTCTGAAAGTTTGCCTTGGTCCAAGTGTACCAATTGTATTGTTGAGTAATTGACCATACTTCAATATTCTCTCCATTTTGAACAATATTTCTCTAGACTAGATACGTTTATTCCATTATATGTTTTCAATATAACATTGTAGGTTGCCTAATACAAAATTCTAATGAAAATTATTCAAAAGAAGAGTTGGCTTGTCAATAGTGACAATTCAAATATAAATAATTATCAAATTGCATTGAAACAATGAACAAAATCAACATGTGTGTGCAACTAACCTTTGGTGATGATGAAACCATGTGTTGCATTTTTCCATGAATGGTGATAAGTTGGATGACCCAATGGTTTTTCCACATTCCTCCACTTTGAATCTATTCTACCTCTTTTTTTAGGTTGCAAAGGGTGATGTGTACAAATGATAGAAGATGGAATGAAGCCCTAAAATCCTCTTTGAAAAAATTGAAAGTCCTTCAAGTCTACAATACAAATGTTATTATGAAGCTCAATAAAAGATTGAAGAACAATATCCTGAATTGATTTTTGACAATCTATGTTGTAAACACAAATTAAAGATGCATAAAAAGAAGGCATATATGTGAGTTCTTAGGAGACTTGAAAAAGGAATAAGGCTTGGCTTTCAACTTTTTGAAGCAAAAGGTCTAGACATGGAGTTGGGGGAAGCTTAAAACTAGGGGTTTCAAGTTGAATTCCGTGAAAGCGAAATAATCAAGAAAGACCACCATTTCAGTTTCCAATACATTACGCCTTCTCATTCTTTCCATCCTTGTGATAACCAGTCATTGACAACAACCAAAGATAGCTTTCCTTTTCTCAAGTCTTCTTTTCATTTGGTAGCCCCTAAATGTAAATTGGGGTAAAGAAATCTTCTATCAATTGCATAAATTTGATCATAATGAACCACCCATGTACCAAATACCATACATTGAAAGACCATTATAACTTAGGATAGCTTTCCATTAGGATATTATGATTATAACATTACCACTTTACGTTTTATTTTTTCAAGTACCTTTGCTTTCAAGTGACTCTACTAGTCCAGCATTGACAAAATGCGAGAGTTGTGAGAGTTACCAATCAAACTGTAACTCACCATAAAGTGACATTTGATTTGATTTTTAATGGGAACATGCTCCCAAGGTTCCTAACATTGATTAACTACATATTTTCAAAGTAGTTGTAGCTTTCCAATGGAAAGCACTTGTCCATGTAGCAAGAAACAAGGCCTTATGTCAATGTATGTGTGCTCCCATTGGCCCACAAATTCCAAAACATAAAAACACCCCGATATGTCTCCCTCTCCACACATGCTCCAGATTCATACATTATGGAGTTGGAATCTCCACAATTTCTAGAGAATGCTCACCCTAAAAAACATACTCATATAATCCCGTTACACACTACACTAGGTAGCTGCATAGGTGAGGGTAGAGACATAGACATGTTCTTTCGTTAAATAGTAGCCTTAACATGTTGGCAGGCAAACGATTTCTTTCTGATAATGTGCAGCAAGACAGATGTCTTTGTGCACCTTCTTGATTAAGAAGCAACAAATGCAATCAGCAATAAACAACAATCAGACAAGACACCACGGAATCAGAGAAGAAAACAGTCCATCACCAACAAAAATATATTGTAACTGAACAAAGCTATGGAAGTGGCTCCATCACCAGCACCCTATTATGAGAGTTGAAAGAAACCCTCAGTACCAACACACAGAATCCAAGCGAACAGGCCATTGCTGAACCTCAACCAATGGGGTTTCAGCCATTGCTGAACATAGGTCCCATTAGATGATAGCCATACAAGAAAACAAGCAAAACTTGTGTTAACATAATGTCCCGCCACTTCCATCCAGCATCACATCATGATAACGAGGAGAGATCGGAGAATTTGAGTAAGAAGATTAGGGTATACAACAAGACTAGGAATGCACTACAAAGAAGAAAAAGATACCCCATTCCAAATACAGGGCAAGAATTACCTATCCTCATCACATTTTCAGCAGAGAGCACACATAGAGCTACCAAAAGTTAGTCATGCATAAGCCTGTCACTTTAAAAGCTTCCTTCATGTAGGCTAAAACACAGAAGACAGTTACATTTTTCGCTAGTGAAGCCCAGATAACAAATGTTTCGAACACAATGCTAACAATTCCACCATGAACTTCCCTAATTCACAAGCAGCTCAACTATCCAGAATCTAGAAACACACCAGGTCGTCAACCCAGAGTATCATTACCCAGTGAAAAACAACAAAGCTATATCAGTTGGCACACTATGTCAAAGAATTTTACAATGTTCCATAACATATCTGACACATATGGTCTAGAGAAACAAATCTGCAAATTCTGCAACACAGAATAGATACAGAATGCTACAGTTTTCAGACCACAGCAGAAAGAAAGAAACCTTTCAGACCATCCCAATCAAACCACAAAAAGAATTCTTACTTGAGGACACCCCAAGTGAGTGAAGCTTTGATCTTGCAAGTCCACCAAGTTAGAAATGTGCACTACCAGTCAAATGAAAAAGCAAGGTACCATGTGCAAAGGATTGGAGTAATGACAAAGCTGCCAAATGAAGAAGGGAACAACCCTACCAAAAATATTTCCAGACACTGTAGAAGGATCATCAGATCACACACATGAATATCATTTGCACAGCAGTTGAAGAAACCCACACTGTTTATGGGCAAGCAAACTTTTGATATCTATTTTCATATTCTCTCATCATCAGCAGCAATTCACTGCCAAATTTTGAAGCAAACAACACACTCTGATGCACAGCTTGGAATTGAAGCTGCCTCGAATCTGGTATTGTAGGTATTGGAATACAACATCTAGCCAAGCGGCTTTGGCAACTCCAGCATCAGTACAATCTGTACTACATACACCTTTCTTTCATAGTAGAGCTGCCAGCTAGACTTTTTCGTGCTCCACATTTGGAGGAAAAAAAACAACACAACATCCTGGAAATGTACAGAGAACTTACAGTGTTAACTACACATTCTGATGTCTAATTGCCAAAATGGCACCCACCGTCTTTATATCACGGTTCGTGGCTGTTGAATCCGGTATGTGTGGCTCTTCCTCGGGAGGTTGACATAGTTGTTTGGAATTTTATCATGATTCTTCGATGGCTTGCTCCACTGTGTCTGTGGCTTCTGCACCTTCGTCAACTCTTTGCATGCGTTCACATTCACTAAGTCTATTTCGTCGTCACAGAACACATCTGCAGCATAAACAAACCAAAAAAAATAATCAAGAAACCAGAGCCAAAATCTGCAAAAACGTATGTCAAGCGAAGTAGACAGACGAACAGCATGGCAGAAAGGAGCTTGCCGTAATATGTTATCGGCGGGCACTACAGAGCATCTCCGGAGCCACTGGAGGAAGCCAAAACAAAGCTTCGTAAAAAAGTGCGGCTTGACTTCTACTGGACAGAGAAAAGAACCAAAAAAAAAAAAGAAAGAGCTCAGGAAAGTCCAAGAGTCCTACCGTCCTCAATATCCACATCCAATAACTCTCGAGCAGCTTCCTCTAGGTGTAACTGATCCTGATACTCCAGAAACTCTTCAAGATCGGCAAGCTCTTCAAAGTCTTCCGCAAATTGGACTTGCTCACCATCAGAACCGGCAACCTTCGAACTCATCCAAACTTTCCGGAAAGCAGGATCTGTTTCCATAAGTGTCCACCACTCCGACGAGAAGTCGTCGGGTACAGCAGCACGGTAGCTTGCGGCCGGAACGAAAACCGGCGCATCCGGGTTCAGATTTGATCTCGCTTTCAAACTAGAAGTCTCCATGGCATCCACTCCGATCTCTCCGCACATGAAACTGCCGTGCTTCCTCCTATTTTCTCCCTCCAAAACATACACAAATTAAGAACAACAGATCTACTACTATTCCTTCCTTGAAACACACGACACACCTTTCTTCCACTTTCCTTCTGCCGACAAACCCCAACAAGAAGAGCACGACAAATTCTTCCTCCTCCGCTGCTGGAAACTCCTCCAAATTACACCACCACTCTGGTCAAGAGGAATAGCTCATTTATTTGGGCAATAACCGCGTTTGTTCTTCGCAAAAAATCAACAACGCGTTGCGAAACAGCGTTTGCAACGAAGAAGTAGAAGAAGAAGAGAAGAGGCAACAGCAGCGTTCCTTTATGAAGCAGGAAAAGTCCTCCCGAGAGCTTCACCAAAATTACCACAGTGAATTCCAGAGTTAACCGCCCTTTTTTACCGTTGTGTAAGTTCACTTTTAGATCACTCAACCTTTAAGTTAACTTACCCCTATTTACTTTTTACTTTACATGCCCCAGTGTGTGTGCGTCTTTTTCTTTTTTTTCATTTTTGTGATATCCAAAATTTGGAGAAATTAAACTTTCCCAAAATATCGCAAAATTAGTCAATTTTAGGCTAGAAAAAAAAAATTCAAATTTTTGGTCGAAAATTGGTGAAATTTTTACCCTATCAACACTGCAAGTTACATTCAGGATTTTTTTTAAAAAATTTTGGGGGGGGGGCAAGTTTTTGAGGTAAGTGGCTTGGGATTCATCCATAAGAGAATTTAGCCAAAATTTGGTCACAAGTGAGAGAGAAAAGTAGAAACATTTAGGATTTCTCTTATATTTTGCCAACATTTTGGAACCTATTATCTAAATATGGCAACTTTTTTTTTTAAATCATAAATATGATGGCTTGGGCCCATTCCGTTTCAAGAACTAGAATTCTACTCGTTCTTAATTAATCTGGGGTAATGATTACGGAACTCAAGCAGTTCTAGGAATTGGGGCCTGCACAAGGCTCCCGAATCAATCCTACCTCCTCGGCAAGCCCCCCTCATTCCGCGAACAGCCTCATTCTTAGTCCTTAGTCCCCACCCTACGTGCAAATTGAGAACTTTCGGTTGTGGAACATGTGTGATTCTCGGTCATTATATATTTAAAACACGAACTTATTGTGGGTGGCTTGAGAAAAGCAACTTTCGGAGATTTAAGAATTTCCTTTTTTTCTCACGGACCCTTGTGAGCCCCTTTCCTTATGCTTGGAAGATGCCTCCTAATTTTGTCTGGCAAAATTTCGCCATGTTTTGAGAAATAAATTGGGAAAATTTTGTTTTTCTATTGTAAATTCGACTTTGAGGGTGGGTGGAGGGGGGGTGGGTAAATATCGCAAAAATTTCGATATGAAGAAAAAAAGAAAGAAAATACTGGGTGGGGTGCTCGATGTAGATAACATTATTTTTTGGGTCCATTTTCCTCCTCCACACACGGAACGAGATAAATGCAGCTTTGATATGCAATATAACTGGGGCATGGGGGTCCAATCAGGAGGAGCAAACATGATAAATAAATTATTATTATTATTTGGTCTCTTAAGATCTAATGCTGCCATCCCCACTGGAAATACTGGTTATGGTTCCGGAACAAGCCCCTCTAGAACCTGCCACCACCACCTGACAGAATAGAAGCTCACTCTACTGGGCTAAACCTGTTCCCCATGTGGAACAGGTCCTACCAGGCCCATTCCATACTGAATTAATCTGAACCCATGGAACACCTGTACTGGGCTAAAACTGTTCCCCGTGTGGAACAGGTCCTACCGGGCTCATTCCATACACCATTACTCGGAACCCATGCAACACCAGTACAGGGCTAAACCTGTTCCCCTTGTGGAACAGGTCCTAACTGGGCTCATTTCACTATTCTGTAAGAGGCTCGTTACATTCCAAGGTGGAACCGTGCATTCCATAGTAACTTATGGAATCCATTTTTGGGTATATACTATTGAGGCTTTTTTGCAGCCCTTTTTTGTTTTCTTGGGTGGGACAGGCAGCCCACCTACCAGTTTCACTTTTAGTGTCGTTCGTTTGACCTGTAATTTGAATTGACGGTGGGCTTGAGTGGGCCAGCACCCACCAGTGCACCATCCAAAAAATCCCGTTCTGGGATTTCATGGATGGGATGAAACTGTCCCCCAGGGGTCAGTTTAGTTGGTCAGTAGTTTTTTTTTTCCCTCGCTCTCATTTTTTTACTTGTCCTTTTTTTTTTTTTTCCTCCCCCTTTTTTTTTTTTTTCTTCCCTTCCTTAAACCAATTTTTTTATTTTGGAACCTCTTTTT
>Ga0116229_10005888_pt1 | contig 19842 bp, 13 predicted proteins | sample S1TSphgellanicum_3_FD_87313 | JGI IMG/M metagenome (GOLD analysis project Ga0116229, IMG submission 87313) | Host-associated microbial communities from peat moss isolated from Minnesota, USA - S1T2_Fc - Sphagnum magellanicum MG | ecosystem: Host-associated > Plants > Peat moss > Unclassified... | reverse complement strand
TTCACTGTAGATGATAGTCATGAAGTATTGTTCCCTAAATATCAGATTTCCTGCTTTGTGGAACTTCGCAGCCACAAGAAACTGAATGTGGGTTTTGTTTCTTTCTTATGAAAGTGGAAAGTGGTTTCCACAGTGTGTAAAATGTGATGAAGAGGCTGATGATCATCCATGAACATGTAAGAAAAGTTTATGCCCCATTGGCACACTCATGAGAGAAATGTGCATGTCGTTGACACAGTTTTTGGAAGATGTGCATGTCGTTTGACACAGTTCATGGAATTGCACACAAGTACTATTGGCCTGTACTGCAGGCAGAGAAAGCTAATGGTGTAGTGCAAGTAGCCATGGAGGGAGTCAAACAAAGTGGATGTGGAGCAACCTGGGCATAAGCCTAGGCAAAAAGTTCCAGCGTAAGCAACTTTGACAAGTTGTGCATTCCATGATAACTTGGGACAAGGAACAGCAATGCCTTCAAAAATTCTCAGCCCACATTCAATTTAAATAACTCATAAGTGGACTTCTTGGCTCTCCCCCTGCTTGTGATCCTTGAAGCTTGATACAGTGAATTACCAATATAGGTTTGATATTTCATGATCATATTTCATCTTCTTTCAAATGGCAGATTGCATTTCAATTTTTCTATAGTTCTGAGAGGAAGAAAAATCAAAAGAAAAACATGCATAAAAGTTGAGGAAAATCCTGAGTAAAGGTTCGTTTTTCAGAGTAAGTATTTGTCTTCTCTGTGCAGTAGGTAGACAAGTAGATAGCACAATGTTTTGCAAATGGATATTTGAGTCTCCAGCACAAGGTGATATTTTCTTTGCTTGCAGCTACAAAATTGTTGGGCCTATTGGCAATGTGGCTATCTAGTAATGCAGTGCTGCCTTTAGACTATGCAACATATGCAACAGACCTGCAGGTAATTTTGGTGCAATCATCTGCTAAAACTGACTACACAAACTTGCTGGGTTTTGCTACCCACAGTTCTCTGTAACCCAAGAGTTCAAAGCAGCAAAGGCATATGTATTGAAATGAACATGACTCAGTTATTTTGAATTCAAGTGTTTACCATGTGGTCTATGTAGTCTGATGCTATGGGAGTGCAAACACAGCTGGCTTGATGCAGGGCTCCTGGTGTGTCAGCTAACCCTCTTATATCAGCAATCTCAAATATGAAAGAAGCTGCCATTCAAATAAAGCGACAAGCAAAGGTGCATTTGCCATTGCCATGTTTTCATGTCATTTTTGAAGTAACTTGGTATCTGTGTGCTCACTCAGTGACACTAAACTTTTGCATTCTCTGCCTCCAAACTTTATTCCCTCCTATACATAAGACCCAGCCTGGGTTGCACACTTTGAAACAATTATGTCAATGGGAATAACTACAGGTTTTTTGCTTCCTATTTGGCAGCTTGATGAAGTTGAATGGGTGTCAAAAAGGCCGTAAGCAGAAGCACAGCAACCTCAAGGCTCATTTTTGCCCTTAGCAGTACTGGGAAGGAGATTTGTAAATGACCACTTGGTGCAGGTGGAGTGAGCTTTCCTTGACAATAAGGGGCTCACTGGAATTGGACAATTTTGATACAAGCATCTGTTATGCACTATGCACTGATGTCGTTCACATGTCATGTACTGCAATTCCCCATGTTTTCAGAGAATCCACTGCTTGAGAGAGTGGAAAGAATTTCCTGAATGCAAGTTTCTAGGCTATCTGAGAAAATTGCTTTATTTGTAAAACAGAAAGTGGGTCCTATCTTATATTGTAAGAAACATTGACTGAACCCATGATGCACTTGCCACATTAGATCCCTTCATCTGTTTGTGGTACTACTGTGGCAGGTGTATGGAAAGCATCTATGGAACTTATGGAACTACAACATTTCCAGGCATCCAGACTGCCCTTGCTCAAGCCCTGGATGAAAGTCATGAGCATGATAAAATGATGCAGAAAAGCAACAGTGGGCAGCAGTGCAGCATGAGACATGGCAAGTTGCACATGTGGTAAAGCAGTCTGCCCTTATTTTGTGGGGCTCACTAACATGAAGGCAGGTGTGGAGGGCCCCAACCAAATTCTTATTGGAAAAAGTTGCGTCTGTGAGAAAATAAATTTGCCCAAAATGCTGATGACAAACTTTGGACCAAAAAGATGATAATCTTACAACTGATGAACTCTATGTAAACGTTTAATTAAAAACCTTCAAAGGTCAAACAACCATTGTGCGCTAATGATGAGCCTTATCTAATGTTAAGCTTGAAATTGATTTAAAACAGCTATTGCTTATATTGTTTGTTTGCCCAAAGTTGTTTCCAAATTGTATTATATATATGCTCATCGTGAAGCTTATGTTTGACCACCTTTGTGCTTACTACAATGTGTTTTGATGTTACAACTATCTTGAATATCTAGGAACTTCAATGACATTTAATGAATGCACTCATTTCTTATATAGTTTTTGATTTCAATTTAGATGGTTTTTTGGCTGTTGTAGATTGAAGATCTACAATGTGGGCTTCTTTTGTCCCCATTGTGGAAAGGGAGGAGGAGGAGGAGGAGGAGCAAGCTTGAGAAGGTGCTCCAGATCCTCTACCTCAAAACAAAGGAAGTCACTCTTTATCATGCAATGTTGGACAATGATTAAGAGTTTTTCTTTCCCCCAAGAGCCATGAATCACCTTATAATCTTGTGCCCTATTCTCATTGTTAGAAGCTTGATGTTTTTATTTTGTTTTATAAGTTAATTTTTTTTTTTTCCTAGTTGAGTCTTAAGTCTTGAGATTATTGGTTTTTACATAGCTTTTATGTTGTGTTTTTGCAAATCCTTGTGTTTTGTATGGAAATTTCAAAAAGCTTGTTGCAGCTTTCTGTTTTTGAGTTTACATTTCAATGCAAGCTCTCAAGGTTGCATGTGTTCTATGTTCTTTGAAAGGTTTAAGTGAATGCTTTAATTTTTTTTCATGTGTTATTGGGTGTCACCAAGCTTAACTCTCACCCTTCGAATTTGGAGACAAACAAAAAACTTTTCATACAAGTGATCTGTCTTTCATTTGGTGAGACAATTGTTGTTTTGTGTGATGTTAATGTTTTCTTTGTGGTCAGTGACTTGCACTAAAAGGATCTCCACCATGGTTTACATTGCTCATTATTCTCACCACCATCAAGTTTTGGCTTCCAAAAAACATAGGTTCTCAACTCACATGGCAAAATTTCCAAAAATTGGATTGCTGATATAAATTTTATTGGTGTTGCTCCATCACCAACATTTGTAGGATGTGTTTTAGTAGCAATATTGAAAACCTGAAACCCATTAATGAAAACCCATAACAAGTTGTAGAGGCTATAAAGGTAGTTGGTGGTGATGGTGATGAGGTTAATGTTTTTGAGTTGTACATGGGGAGCTTAAGGAAGCAAAAGTTTATTTGGAAGCCTTACAATTGGAATTCATCTGCATGAACTTTCTATGAGATGAACAACCATCAACCAACAAATCTCAATCAAAACCATATTATGAGATGCATCATTTGACGTATCAATGTGATTGGCCTAGAAATTTTGGCTTTGTGCACTAAATGGAGCAAGGGACTAATTGTTTACCACAAGGCAAATGGCATAATAACCATGAAAAAACACCTTAATATGAAGCATAAAACCATGTATGTGAAATATTTAGAATAGGCATTTAATTGTCTCAAAGGTCCACTTGAATGAACATTAGTTACTAAGAAGGTGCATGTTACACTAAATGCCATTTTTGGTTTTTTTCTTCCACAAATCTCTTCCAAAAGAAGCACATTTGTAAAATATTTAATGTTTTTTGTGATAAGGGATTTATGCCATTGAACATTGCAAAATCCATTTGCGCCCTAGGGTTGTCTTTCCATCTTGGAGAATCTTTGTCAAAAAAAGTTATGATTTCCTTGGTGTAGAAAACATTGGCAGGCCATGTTGAGTTCAAGGATGAAGTTGAATAGGAAGAATTTTCGAATGTGTGTGAACCACTTTCTATGACAATGTGATGCAAAATTTTCATGGCAATTTTGTTGTTTTCTACAATGTGTAGATGTTTGCAACTTTTGGTGATGATGTGCAATTGAAGACATGCTCATTTGATGTTTGTGTTGATGCAATTAGATATGGTAAACACATTTTTATTTGTGGTATGCATTATGCATAAGGCACATATTCTACCATATTTATAAGTAGGTTACATGAGGTTCTTGAAAATAATGATTGTGCCAAATGTCAAGATTCTTGGTCAGTAGACTAGCAGTTTCTACATGAAGTTTGTGTTGCAAAATAATCATTATTATTTGGTTTCGGGAACTTTGAACCACATTTAACAAACATGTTACATGTGATTCATTAAGACCTTTTAACTTTCATTTACTTAACAATATCATGTAACATAATTGTGTGTAGTTCCACAAATAATACATATTCAGTTTTCCAACTATTGAAGTTCATTAAACTTCCGTGTTTTTTTCTCTATGAGTATGAATTATGAAGTCCATAGATTGTCAATACTATTGTTTTAGTACAATGCCAACATGTGCTCATGTGAGGACCTATTTTTCCCTTCTAACCCTTTCACCTTGACTTTATGCAAATACATATATAACACGTTCAACAAAATAAAAACTAAGTACAAACATAATTATTTTTAAACTTGGGGCATTTTGTTTGAAGGATTGACAATACCAAAAGAACTAGCCCAATACTAGTATTTGGGAAAACCTCTTGGTCTATTCTCAATTAGATGTTTGATAAAAACATGTGCCTTATACCCTGAGACACGAGTTTTGCAACACATAGGGTTGACTCATTCTTTTAAAATATGAATATGTGAAAGATTTCAAAACTGTCTGTTCTTAAGTTGAAAAGAAAACAGAAGACTAGCCTTGGAGGGTCTTTCAATCCCTTAAAATCTATTAACCAATATTGAAAAATCAAATACTCACACAACACTAGTTGAGACAATCCCAAAATAGATATGTTGTAATCTCCTCCTTTAGGTTCCTTACATAGGTTAAAGGGTAGAGCTCAGGGCAAAGGATATGAGATAAAGTGAGGAGCTATGGGGAACATGTTGAGGAACACATTGGGAACTTGAATGTTATGTTAAAAATTCATTGAGAACTCGATGGGAATTTCATGGGAACATTTTGAGAACAGCAAAAATCCAACACCCTCACCTACCCCAAAAGAAACAAAAACCTGGGCCCCCTGGGTGCATGCTACCTCACCTCATTGCCTGCAAGAATTCTTTTTGCCTACTTGTATTTGAGTTCTTTGCCATTTTGGGTTGAGCTTACTGACAAGGGCATGAACTATGGGTGCACACTCAACACTAGAATATGTTGAGTCTGAAAACTTTTTGACTCCTGTCTTTTTTTTTTTGAAAACTCAAATAATAAGATTGGTAATGTTGCATTCATATGCAACAATGTTATTCAAAACAACAAGAATATGATCAAATCCAACATGTACTAATTATTTTGTCGATGAAAGTGTCATCAAGTAACAAATAACCAAAGTCTGTTAGTTGATAATCAACTATTTCAAGCTGACCAAATGAAATCAACAATTCTTTTGCATAGGGTAAAGCTCTCAGTTGAGGGCATTACTGAAAACTGAGAGTTTTACTGAAAAAGGGCCAGCATGAGACAGTAACGAAATGTAGGCCTGATTTCAGTAATGCCCTCGACTTAGAACTTTACCCACTGCCATAAAGACCCATCAGAAATAGGTGGATTTTACAAGTTGCAACACCAAGATTGCAAAGTTGACTCTCGTGCCATTCAGAAAATTGTGTGTTATAACATGTTGTCAAAGTAGTTTAAGGAATTTCTGGACTTTCTTTACATCAACAAACATTACAAATGTCATGTAGAACTGTTGTAGCAATTGACCACCATCAAAAAGGTGATACTCATTTAGAAGGCCTAAATTCCCCCCAAACTTGTGCATATGTTTTGCAACTGAAAGGCTAATCGAACAAAATTGTGTCAATAGTTTGACTGAGATTTTTTCGTACAAATGAATCCTTATGATGCCAAGTAACACCACAACTTATGTCAAGAACACTAGTACACATATGTTAAGGCTTATGGTGGCAAGATTATGTCATTTTCTTGATCACATTCTATTACATAATCTTCTTCTGCTGATGATCATACAAGTTACTAGTGACCAAAATGTGTCTGATGAACATGATTTTTATTTTAAATTGTTGAATCTGTCACCCCAGAGCAGGAATACCCTCACCCTTAGGTTTGCACATTATGTTGGGTGCATCACTGAGCTCAGCTCACCCTAACAGGCTAACCTGGTGCCTTACCCTACATAAATCATGATGGCTATGGGCTTGACCATTATGTTGTACATCAGGGGAGGTCACAGATTGAGTACCCAACTTAAGATTCTACATCTCGAGGTCAGATGGTGTGCATGCGTGTAGAGTTAGGTTCTGCTTGTAGGGAGCAGGTATCATGTTTCCAATTCTTTCAAAAGTTCGGAGAGGGGAGTGGCCCAACATCTTCTGATTGAATCATGTTCAAGGAGTTATCCAAAGGAGGCTGTAGTTAATTAGACTCATGCTGCTAGGGTACCTGGGCTTTGGTCATTGCTGGGTGTACCCCTGAACTTGATGGAGAGTGGACAAAAGTTTAGGCATGCTATGAAGAAGTAAGGTAAGGACTATACCAGGTGCAGAACCCTTGCCACTGGCCAGAAGCAATCCATGCTTCAAACATGCACGAAGAAGGAACAGCTAGAAGGATTTCTTTCCAGATAAGCACTCTCAGAACCAGGAAGAACACACTGGAAGAAGTGGAAGAAAAACAATACTGCAGAAATACCCCCAAAAGAACACACACACACACACGCATACAAGCAGTATAAACAAACATGACTAGAGGGGTAATAACAAGAGTAGCATGCATCGTGGTAAACCCCAAAGAAAGAGTAGCAACATCACTGTGTGGGTGACAGATAGATAGATAGAGATAAGATGTGCAGAACATACCAGGCCCATTCCATCAAGACCCACAAGCCATTCAGGATGAGCAGACAGCATCTGCAATGTTTGATCTCTGTGTAGCATAGTCGCACCCATATCAGTGGCAGCACTCCTACATGCTTGAGCATTCCCGGATGCCAGCTTAATTGTGCACATTGCTTTCCTCCACCCTACTCACCCAGCATCTGATAAACAAAAGACATAATCCCTTTCCAAGGCTCTCCTAGCGCAATATGTTTTTACATTTTCATGAGTTCTGTAAGTACCTTTCAATACCATTTTCCTGGATCTTGATTTTCTCACTCCATAACTTAGCATATTTAACTAGTTTGAGAAAGGGGGCTTAGACTTTTATTGTTTTAGCAACAAGTCTCTAGTACACCTTGTTATCAGGAAAAACAATGTTCTTTACCAACGCTTCACTTAAAACTTGAAGAAAATCTTGGAAATTTCAAGGCACAACCATCAAGGAAAGCAAGAGATAGGTAGTTGTAGGTACGAAATACGAAAGCTTAAAGACTTTGTGCTGCAACAAAATGAAAAGACCCAAGATAGTTGTTTGTGTGAATTGGAGTAAATGTGGAAAAAAAGAAGGCAAGGTACCTTTTGGGAAGCTTTTGGAAGGTCAAACATATTAAAAAACACCACAATCATCCATATTTTATATGAATTTTACTAGCATTTCACACTAGGGATTAAAAACCTCCAATGAAACCTCATCTTGTAAGGTAGGTGCATCAAAGGAATCGTCACCATTATCAATGGAAAAAGAAGTTGGAAGTCTACTTATGGAACATACATATTTTACTTGTGACATCTAACACATGTTGCACACAATTGCCCTTTAGCATAATTAAAGATTAGGTGCAAATTGGTCTTCCAAGCAACAAAAATCCCCTTCTAAAGCCAATAAGTAATGCACAAAAAACATACCTTCAATTTGCAAACATCTATAAGCTTGTTTGGCTATTGGACATCTTTAGCATTGGTGCGACACACAACAATGACTCAGTTATAGGTCCAAGGTTGCATTGAAAGCTAGTTTCCATGTTGTAGATTTCACAATCCCAGAAAAAGGGGGTGGCGCTACAACATAATATCAAACCTTTTTCAATTGCCATCAACAAAACAACTTTGAGAGTTTTGCAACTTGTGATTGCTTGAAAAAGAGAAACCCTAAACCTGGAAACCTAAAGGTTGAGCTATAACCTAAGAGATCCCTACCCTATAGGCTAAAACCTACTTAAAACCCTTTGGGTATTTAAAAGGGCAAACATAAGGGCATTTGGCTAGTACCCCATGCTACTTTTAGCTATGGGTCAAGTCTGAGTACGAACATCAAAAATAAAAAAGTGTTGGGCATGGAGGCGGGGGCTGGTATAAAGTTGTTGGGTTTATGGGGGAAAAAAATGGATAAAAAAAGGTGGGCCATTTCCAAAAACCAAATGCCTATTGGATCAGGTGTTTCGTTTCTCAAAATGCCTCACCTTTTGTGAAGGAAAAATTAAGCGTGATAATGAACCCTCCATGCAATGTGAACAATGGATAACTTCAGTGGTCAGCTTTGTATTAACCATCCACATGCATCTACCTACCTAGTGCCCACCCAAGAGCCTTTATTACATGGCAACCACTTACATTCCCTAACTACTTACTTTTGATACCTACTCCCTTAAGTACATACCTACTTAACATAAGTATTGTGAGGAGGAAGTAGGAGGTCCTATATATGGGTTACCAAGGTGGAACCTTGGTAACTTTGTTGTGGTTCATCTACAATTGAGTCCTAAGTCATAACCCACATCCAATTTCCACTTATCATATGTGAAGTTGTAGGGGAGGTTAATTTCCAAGTGGGTTTTCTTGAGGGAGGGGTTTGAAGCCCTAGGGTTCTCCTCAGTGTGTGCTTGTAGTAAAGCCATCATAAAAAATTGGCTCCCCATAGGTCATGTGTGGATTGTGGGGGTGGGGTTTTGAGCATCCCTATAGGTGAGTTATCCATGTGAAAAGCCAGAAGCTAGCCTATCAGACTGCATGTCTTTCCGACTTGTACAGAATTCTTCACAACACTAATATCTTCTAAATTATTATTCTGAAAAAATTAGGGTTTAAAAAGAGCTTGAAACACACACCCCCCAATCCCCTCCCCCCCCCATGTTCCAAACTATAATCTAGTAGATAAGGCCATAAACCTCACCCCCCATTTTATTTTCACTATCTATAAACTAGACAAGAACACAATCACATAATTTTCTAATTACATTTCCTTATTATTAGATATAATCACAAACCCCATTTCTAGCCCCCCCAAAAAAACCCACAATTAAATTTCCCCCATTTTATAGACAAGACAAGAACACATCACACATTAAAAATAAAATCTTCCTTTATTAATAGATACTACAAAAATACCCCCCAAAAAAACTGTTTGAATTTTTTTAAATTTATAGGCTAGACAAGAACAAATCACACATTAAAAAAATTATCTTCCTTTATTAATAGATATTACAAAAATATCCCCCCAAAAAAACTGTTTGAATTTCTTAAATCTATAGGCTAGACAAGAACACATCACACATTAAAAAAAAAAATCTTCTTTCTTTCTTTCTTTTCTTTTAATTTAACGTCAATACCCGGACCAGAGAGATCCATCTTCCTTTATTAATAGATATTACAAAAATACCCCCAAAGAAAAACTGTTGATTTTCTCTAATCTATAGGCTAGACAAGAGCACATCATATATTTAAAAAAATTATCTTTCCTTATTTATAGATTTTGCAAATAAATACCCCCCAAAAAAACACTGATTAATTTTCCCTATTTATAGACTAGGCAGGAACACATCACTCAATTTTCAGATTATATTTCCTTATTACTTTGCAATAAAAATAATGTTGAAAAAATTTAATATTTAAAAAATAATTTAAAAGCCTATTTAATAATGTCAACCCAAAGCCTCCTATAGTCCAGGGAAAAGGGGGGGAAAACACAATGACCAATTCAATAAATTTTTTAGGGCACCAGAGCACTAACTAAAAGGGCCTCCAATCATCATCCATTAGTGATATGTGGGACCCAGTTTGAAAAAGTGGGTACTAGGAATTTAGGCAACTTCCAGCAGTGGGCCCCAATTTATGAACTAGAAGACTGAAAGTGGGTACTAAAAGAAATGCTAATTCGGAACTGGTCATCACTTCTGGCGCTATTTATCTACTTACTTATGCGCTATTTGTGCCGCTATTTTGGTTGGAGCCTGATTAAGCCTGTTCTCCCGCTAAACAGCCGCTAGATATGGCGGGATTTTTGATTTCCCGCCCTTCCTAAACGCGTTGGCAATAACTTACTGAAACGCTGATTCAGCTCTTTTTTAATCTTCACTTTAATTTAATGAGAACTTGGTGATATAGTGGTGCAACCCTAATTTGTTTGTTTTTGGGGGTCCCTTGTAGGAATTTTAAAAAAAAAATGGTTTCTCTTCAACTTTTTACCCAATTAATTTGAACCCATTTTTTTTTGCTTTGTTTTGGTATGTTTGGTCACCTTTGTTTATTAAAATACGAAAAACCATTAACCCTATCTAGTTGGGAAGAATGAGAGATTTTCGTTTGATCGGATTGGGGTGAGGGTTTGGACTAGAGTGGTGTGGTTCTTCATTTAAAATATATTAAAGAACCTCGGTTTTGACATTGTGAAATTTATTTGAAGTTTCTTTGGGTGGGGTCTTGAACCCCAATCTTTGTAATTTAAAAATGTTTTGATCTCGATTTTTAACACATTTTTCAAATTCAAGAATTTTTAGGCCTGATTCAAAAATTGAGTTTAATTTCATGCACATACATCAGATTCTAGTTTCAAAAATTTCCAATTTGGTTCTTTAAACATCTTGACCACAATCCAATAAATGATCTGTTAACATCATCTTCTTGTTGCACTTCCTAGTAGTCCCAAAAAAGTAGCACCACTTGTGTATCCAGCCGGTACAACAAACTTGTCCATCCTAGTAGAAGTCCATTTTCTAACTTGCATTTTGGCGTGGGATATTGAAACAAAAGTGGACCTGCTATCAAATTTTTTGATGACAAGTGTAGAAAGTAATGATGTCATCAACCTTTGTGAAAGAACCCTTTACATTATACACATAAGGCAAAAGCACTACAATGTCAAAGAGCAAGAAAGGAAAGAAAATTGTTGTTGAAGAGGAAAAGGTTTTGTGCATTAGCTTTCTTCACATTTTTCAAGACCCTATGATAGGGAATGGATAGAAGTTGACCACATTTTGGGAGAGTGTGCACCTTCATTACAATGTCAATCAACTTTAATATTGTATAAAGAGCCCAACAAGGTCATTGGAGATGAAATGGGGGATACCAAATAGGATGTTGCAAAGTTTTGTGAGAATCATAGTGCTATGAGTGCATTATGTGAATCGAGGACATCAAATAAAAATACTTTTCAAAAATCTCTAGAGTTGCATAGGATCAAACATTTGTGTCGTCAATCATTCACATGTTGGTTAATCTTGAAAGACCAACCATGTAGGTCTTTAAACGTGAAGAATAATACATGTGAAGAATCCAAGAACATGTGCCACAAAAGTGCAAGTCTGGTGTATTATACACAAGTGAAACAAATTTGTTTGATGTTTACAAGAGCTCATCTCCAACAAACATAGTTCCAGAAAGGCCATAAGGTTCAAAGGTAGAAAAGGAGAAACTAAAGATTAAAAAAAACAAGAAAATGCCATGAGGCCTCAAGTTTGTTCCATAGCAAATATGGTTATAACCTACCACATTGGAAAAAACATTGATTTTAGAAGAACAAAATATTATTGAAGTTAAAGAATATTTTTGTTTGGGGAACAACTTGAGAAGTTCCATGATCATTTCAAAGTTCTGCCACTGACAATTGTTCCAATAAAGCAACCTCAAGCACTAGACCTTGATGAAAATAATTTGGAAATTGTGCATATAATTTTAAATTAGGAAGACACAATCATTACAATCTAAACTTGACAATTCACACAAATAATGAACAAAATGATTTTTGAACATTTTATTTCAAAGTTAGCTATTGGCTTTCAATTGCCACAAATGTTCTATGAAATCATTCCGAAGATTGTAATGAGAATCATGGTTTTCAATTTGAGTGGTGCTTTTAGCATAAACCTAAAATGAAAATCCTTTTTTGAATATTATGTTATCTTTCATATCAAATGATCACTCCAAGTTCAAATTTTGTTCATTTTTTATTATTATGTTGTCCAAAATTACATAAGCCATCACGATGTCAGTTATGGCTTCTTAGTCCCATTGTTTACTAGAGTTTGTTATAATCCCAAATCACATTTATAGAATTCCAAAATATCATTCCACATCTTTGCATTCTTGTGCTTTGGTTGTCATTTTTCACCCTAGGGTTCATGGATGTTCTACATAAATATAGACCAGTGAAGATAAATTTTGTTGACCAACAAAAAGTAACAAAGATACCTATTGCCATTGACCTCAAAAACTTAGTTTGTGCTTACACCTTGCAACAAATTAAAAATTAGTCACAATTTATCCAACACAATTAAATCATTGTTGCAATTTGGTAATCCAAAAAATGCATCCTAGATTCACAACTTTGGTCAACAACTACTTCTAGAATTAATCTATTTGTGGTTATCTTCATTAGTGAATTGCCCTTGCCAAGCAATGAGGCAATTCTTCCAATGATAGTGCATAGAGTCTAACAAAGTAAACATGCCAAAGAAACTTTTTTATGCATTAATCACCATTTGATATTTTGTATCAACTTGTGAGATTGTTGCATGAACTCCATTTCAAAGAACTTTTAAACAACTTTCATACATTGTTTCAAACATTCAATGGTTGTGCTTTCTTTGGTCTTGTAATATTTGTTAGATGGGCCAACACCGAGCCATAAGCTAACGTTCTCATTACACTTATACATTTTTAAATGGAAAAAATATCGATGATCCCGCAAACATCTAATTTTTGCAAAAAATAACAATAATGTGCACATGCATCTTACAAGATCTTGTAAAGTAAAAACCAATGCATCTTATAATGCCTATTAAAAAATGATTCATTTTGGTAGGAGTTGGTGCAAAATAATTTTACGAGATTCATTAGTGACCATTGCACTTTCTTTTTCTATGTTTGGTTTACATCTAGGCACTAACCTTTTGTGTTTTTGTTGAGGTGCTTCAAGCTCCATATGACCTAATATTGCATTGAATCATAAGTCTTCATTATCATTGTTTGCCAATTCCTGTCACAACCTTAACATTGGGTTCGTGACTAAGTGTGGAGTGCAAGGGCCTATGAGGCCAAGAAAATGCATTTAGGTGTGAAACACACTTTTACAAATGGGGGAGAGTGTAAGGGATGGAGTTTAATGACTCCCAAGTGCACTCCCACTTTGGGAGTTGCACTCATGCGAGAGTTGCAAATGTTTATAACTTTGGTTGTAATGGTAAACAAACACCAAATTGGGCTCCCAGGATACCATTAGAAAGGTTTGGAAGCATAGATGCTTAAAGTGCCTTCGCTTTGTTCATTTAAACTTGATTTGCATGAATTTGAAAAGGTGGGAATTGAAAATTTGACTCCCAACCACAAACCCCTTGAAAGTAAAGGTTAAATGAGTTCCGATTAAGGTGTGTTATGTACTGTTGGACATATATTTTTGAAAATTATAAGATATTACCCTTACATTTAAAAAAAAGACTTGATTTGAAAAAGATATGAACGTCCAAAGTTTTGGGACAACAAAGTCCCAATTTTGGGATTTCCACTTGGGAAAAATGACATTTGGATGCAATCCTTGTGGAAAGGCACATAGTATACTATAGAGAGGGGAGTAGTGCCTTTTCCCACAGGTTGTGGGCCATGTAAAGCTTGTGTTTGAAATCTCCTTACTAAGTTTGTCGCACCAATTCTAATTAATTTACATTAACCGTTTTTTTTTTTTAGTTATGCAGGTTCACCTCATTTTGAACTTTCACTTGTGAGTTTGTTTTAATCGCAACCTAAAGCTCCAGCACACCTTCTTACCCTCGAAGTGTTATGGGTTACAAAACGTGCCCCAATTCTCTTCTTTTTTTGTTGTTTTGCTTTGGGACCCACACTTGAGTCTACTAAGGAGTTTGGGGGCATGTCATTATGCTTCCAATTGATTAAATAATTGGTTTCTTTAACACTCCATGATTGATTCTATTGTTAAAAAACTAAAGATATGAGTTATTGTAGTGAAAGATGAGAATCAAGCTCATGTAAAGATTGATGATAAAGATGAAAATGGAGAAAAATGTGTTGATCTTTTATCAAAGATGATATATAAGGTAAAAGTGGGGTTGTTTATTAGGCAAGCCAATTAAAGGCATTGATGACCTTTAAAAGTAACCTATATTAGTGTAATGCCAAGGGTGGAAATGTTCATATTAATCAAAACCATAATTAATGATTCTTACTTGTTAGAGAGGTACATGCCCAACATTGGTTCCATTGTGGATTAATGTTAGAAGGTTTTTTAATTTGCAAAGTTAAACCTATGGGTTCAAGTTTTTGTGACCTTGACCCAAATTATTGTTGGGAGGTTTTAATTTTTTGGAGTTGGAACTTGTGGTGTAAGGGTAAGGTGTATGTATACCTTTGATTGATGGTTTTCAAAAATCAAAGAATTGGTTTTGACCTTTGACAAAATGTTTAAAAATTCATAGAACTACATTTGATCAATGTTGGTTAGTTTTCTTTTTTTAGGTACATTATTAAAAAATTAAATAAAAAATTTAGATCCATTGATTATCCATTTCACTATAAAAATAATACCCCTAGTTATCAATATACTCACTTAGTCTTTTGGGTAATAACCATTGGTTATGCATAAAGGTCAACTATCAAATGCCCACCTTGGGATCTTTGATTATATTACCTAGGTAAGGTAGATTATATGGTTTTCATTTTATTTTTAATTTTTTTATCATAAACATGTTTAGAATTTTATAATTGATTATCTACTAGGATAAAATTCCAATTATTCAAGTAGGTTATTAAAATGATATAGGGTCTAGGGTTTAGGGTTTAATTTAACCCTAAATCCTGAACCTTACAAAAAATTTCATATGTTGAGTTTCCCTTATTTTGAAACGGGTTCACACTTGGGCCTATGACACATCATGCCTCGCTAGTCCATCTATGAAGCAAGGTAGTTTGTTTTGTTTTGTCACTTTGAGGTCTCCCAAACCACAATGCTTCATGCCATGCAAGTTTGCTATCTTTGAAAAGCTTTTGATGAGTTGGGGTGCACCAACTTGGTTGGAGAGTGTTTGGAGCTACAGTGTGGAAGCTATTGATAATGGAATCATTTTCTGAATGAAAATAAAATAAAATCAAAACTGAAAAATTTATTGGAATTTGGGGGTGTTCTTGGTGTTATTGGAAAGCCCTTGGTGAGTCAGATTTAATAGAGTTTATTTCACAATTTTCAGAGCTAAGATCTGGAAGATTTTATTTTTTGAGTAGATTTTGTTGCTGGAAATTCAAACAAATTGCAAAAATTGAGTTTGGAAAGAAAAGCCAGTTTACCTCTCAATGTGTTCACACTTGGGCCAATGGCACATACTACACTAGTATAAATCTAAGCGTGAATCCAATTTCAGTTCTGAGAATTAGATCCAGATTGGGTGCAGTTCATATTAACCCCCACTGGGACCGATGATTAACTTACAATCATCTCCAATTAACCCCTGGTTCTAGTCACTTTAAAAATATTTATAAAAAAAATCATTAATAGGGTTTCCATTCCAATTCTGGTTCCGCAGACAAATAGAAGTTCCGGGGTTTTGTTCTTAAGAAAATAAGATCAAGTTCTGGTTGTTATTTTGATTCCAAAATCAGACCCAGTTTCAGTTCGGTTCATATTAACTGAAATTGAGGGTTCTTACCCACCAAAGCAGTGTGCCACTCAACATTAGACAATACCAATGTTGTGTGGGTATATATATATATAATTTAGATAAAACTATCACATATGCATAAGGTTTATTATTTAGCTTAATTTATTTTTAAAAATCAATATATTCACATGGTGCACATACCCAAAAGGTACGTAATTTTGAAAAATTCTATCTTATGTGTATTCCTAAATATATGCAAGACATATCCATAGTTGGAAAGAGATATATGTACCAAAAATCTGAGTAAGTAAGATTAAGATAGGTAGACCATGAAACCTATATATATCAACAATCAATTTGTGGGTATTTCTTATTCTACTAATTTGTTGGGGGCGTGCTGGTGCCAATTTTGTCAATTTGCTTGTGTTTTAAGTCTACCAAATTGTTGGAATGTAATGGTCAACAAACCTTTGAGCATGATGATCAATCCCAAACATAGAATGCATGTCTAGTCATAAAAGCCTTGTAAATTTCCTTAGTTGTAGCATTGTGTGTGTGTGTGTGTGTGTGTTTAGCAATAGGCACTTCAACTCCATGTTTCGTTGAGCAGATTAAAATATTTTAAATGTGTTTGTGTGTATTTGTACTCAAGAATGAATAAAAAAACTTTGATTTTTGCATTTTGACATGAGATTTGTGCATGATTTCCAGGTTTGGCCTTTGGAAACTATATCAATACCTCCAAAATGTGGACCTTTTTAAATTTAAAATTAGATTAAAAAATACATATCAAATTTTTACTCTAATTAGGAGTATTAAATGATAAGGGATTACTTGGACCCTACCCATCTAGTGGAAATCAAAATTTTATCATTCATGGACCTTATCTTGATGGAAAAAGAATAGTGCTAATATATCCTTACTTGAGGGATAGACCCACTGGAATAAAGAATATACCCTTACCCAAGGATATATAAAACAATCTACCACACAACACTAGACAATACACTTCCTTCACTCAGGAAGGGCAATCCAAATTATGTGACTGTGTATGCACCCGCTAGTGCACTATCCATCAGACGAATGAAAGCTGAATTATCATGGATGAACCAAGGTTCCACTTCAGTAACCCATCCCATAATGCCTCCTACTTCCCCTGGACGCATTTACAGGGGAATATAGCGTCCTGGTATTTAAGTGGTTTTTTGGTACATTGCTGAGTAGGTGAGGTGCTTGGTGGCTCCCAAGTATGGTAGATGCATGTGGATGGTTCGTACATAGCTAATCACCATGGTGAGTTATGTGACGACAGGAGTACAATGAAAAATTGTTTCCTGTCCATGCACATCATCCATCCTCTGCGGTGTGCTGGTTCACACTGTCTGGCTAGGAAATCCTGCCCTTTGAATTCGGCTAGTTGGACATGATTTGTATGTTCAGAGGTGTTCCTTGGGTTTGCTTGTAGGAAAAACCAACTTATAACAAGCTGTGTGTCACACTGTGGCCTTTGCCATTTACATTAAAGCCTTTATTAAGGCAGAAGAAGAATTATGGAAACTCAAACAATTCACCATGCAAAAATATAATCTTCAAAAAAACCCTCTAGAAGAAACCAAAATCCTTCAAGATATTATAATGCTATAGCTAATCTCAAGTTTCAACACAAGCCAAATATAGTCTTTCAAAAATCTTCATATAAAAATAGACCTATTATTTACCTAGCCGGGGCCAAAATCCATTAAGCTACTATATACTCTATAATGAATCTAAACACAATATCCTTGCCTACTATACTCTATAATGAATCTAAACACAATATCCTTGCCTTGGTAGGCAAGGCCAATAAATTCACCTTTGAATACATGTTTGTCAAACTTCAAAGTTCGCTTGTAAAAGTCTAAGTAATAGGTTGCCAAATGTTGTCTGCCAATTAGACAAGAATTCCTCATTACTTCCAGTCTAACAAGACCAGAAGCTATTGCCAAATGTTTTTCTGTTGCCTTTGACTGAAATGGATAGACACTATCTTCTTGCAAGACAGGAAATAATAAGAGGGTTGTGTGACTGACTCTGTTTTCGTCTCTCCTCATCATATTCTTTCTCTGCAGGTGATTTTCTTCTACCTAAAAAACGTATGTGATCAGAATCTGCTAGCAAAGTTGGTGTCTGCAAATGCAGACCTAGCAGCTTGTGATGAGCACCTCCTGCCATGAAAAAAAAAACTTTAAGGGAAAAAACAGATCCGTTTTTTTCTTTGCTTCATCATCACACCCAACAATTTTACATATGCCAACAAGTTTGTACGTCCACATGATGTGGGCAAACATTGTTGTGAAACACAACAAAGTTTGAAACAAAACTCTTGATGATTTAGTATCCAAAGTACAAGATTCATCTCAACATTGTAACCAAACTGAGGGACATCATGTGGGGCCAAGATGGAACACTTTTTCACTGGATGCTCTTGAGTATAGAAACTTGAGTGATGCTGTATGATGGAAAGGGAAGATTGAACAGGCTATTAATGATTTGAAATTGGGTTGCATGCAGAAAAGCTTGGGAGCTTATGATCTGAAAAATTGGGTATATGCCAAAAACTAAGCTCCAAAACTGGTCACTGGAAATTTGGGTACATGCCGAAAACTAAGCTTCAAAGTTAATGATTGGGAAATTGGGTACACACCAAAAAACTAGGCTTCAAAGCTTATGATGGGAAATTGAGTATATGCCAAAACTAAGTTTCAAAGCTAATGATTGGAAATTGAGTATATTCCAAAATTAGGTTTCAAAGCTAATGATCAGAAATTGAGTATATATCAAAACTAAGCTTCAAAACTTATGATCACAAATTGTGTACAAGAAGAATGTTGAAGCTAATGATTTGAATTTTAGTGGTGTAGTGTAATGCACTTCCTTTACAGTCAAGTGATTGTAAATTAGTTTGTGCCCCTACCACAACTGCAGTTGGCCTACACAATGTTATTTCCAATGTATTGATATATGCAGTATCTACATGATAAATGCTTGTTAAGTCGAGATTAAGGGAGCGATTAATCACCCACTCTTTTCAAGTATTCAATTTCAAGTGTTGGTTAGATGCCCCAATTACACCAAGGTTGCAAAATTTACTCTCCCACATTAAAGAGAGAGGATTAAGACATTCAAGCAACCTAAGTGGAATTACCCAATTTATAGTTAGATGACTTATATTTGATTATGGGTCATGACACTCACTAGCGTGTCGCACATGTGGACTTCAAAAGCAAGAATCCAAAAATCTATTTGATAGTCCCTTGGCAGCTTCAATACAATATATTGTAAAAATATTATGTTTTTTTGTACAAATGTTGAAAATTTTCCCAAAAAAATTCAAAGAACAATCTGTTGTGAAGGAAAATAAGAAAATCTTTTGGAATATTCACAAACATTCTGTTTTCAACCTGGAATCTTCAAAATTGATTAATTGTTTAATGGACATATGTTGAAGCCGTCCATGACACATATACTCTAGTATTACGGTCCAAGGCTGTGGCCAGCTGAGGGTAATGAAAGGTCTTAGTAAAATGCACCAGGTTCACATATCCATCTAGCAAAATGCAAAATACCTACATACCCAACCTAATTACAAATTTATCCTTCCTAGAAGATGTATATGCCATACTCCTAAACCTAACTTAGATTCTCACTCTACAAAACTGAATTAGGGTTTATGCTTTCATTGTGCAATGCCATGTACTACCACCTGCCTGGTATGGACTTGAGATAATATTAGGCCTATACAATCTCAATATTAAATATAGGCCTACCTTATACAAGTAGCGTATTTTTTTGGGGGGGGGGGGGGGGGGGGGGGGGGGAGAAACTTTCACCTTCCTGGGTTTTTTTGGCCACATTATTTACGAGTGGTTGTAAAAAAAATATTCC
>Ga0116229_10005887_pt1 | contig 19843 bp, 18 predicted proteins | sample S1TSphgellanicum_3_FD_87313 | JGI IMG/M metagenome (GOLD analysis project Ga0116229, IMG submission 87313) | Host-associated microbial communities from peat moss isolated from Minnesota, USA - S1T2_Fc - Sphagnum magellanicum MG | ecosystem: Host-associated > Plants > Peat moss > Unclassified... | reverse complement strand
GGGGGGGGGGGGGGGGGCGGGGGGGGGGGGGGGGGGGGGGGGGGGGGGGGGGGGAGGGGGGGGGGGGCGGTCTGCCTCGTTGGGGGGCGTTTTTTTTTTTTTTTTTTCCTTTTTTTTTTGGGGCTAAATTTACCCAGTTGGCTAATTCTTTTTGCGGGGGTTGTATCATTTTTACAAAAGTGCTGCTACAAGTGGCGACCTAAGATGTCGCTAAATTTTTATTTTTATTTTTTTCAAAAAATGGCGAAGGAATTTGCAACAGAATATTTTAATTGAGAAATATTTTTGGCAAAATGACGAAAATTCGCCACCAAAAATATCACTATCTTGGGGGTTGAAGCACGGTGTTTTTTTGGGGCGAAATTTCGCCGATTGGCGATTAGTTTTTTTCCATCAAAGTGGCAAAAATTTTTTAGTGTTTTTTGAAATTGTAGTCGCCAAATATCGAAAAAATATTTTAAAACTTTAAAATTTCGCCAAATTCTATCTTAAAATCCAGCCAGTAGCCAAAAACTATAGAAGAATGCTGGATTTAAAAGGAACCTTTCATATTTTCTTATCGCCAAATCTGGCTAAATCATCTTGTAGATAAATCGCCACTTTGGCTAGATCACAAAATTTATTAAATTTTTAAAAAAAAATCCTGAAGGGAAGAAGGGCCGGGAGAAGGAAGGGTCTGTCTCGCTAGATAGCCTACATGGGAAGAAGGGCCGCTGTAAGGGCCGGGGGGAAGGGGCGGGAACCGAGCCAGCCTGAAGAAGAGCTTCGCGTCTTCTTCGTTGCTGCTGCGTTGTTGCTAGAGAAGGCCGGCTATGGTTTTCTTCTTCTTCTTCCTCCTTTTCTTCTTCTAGTGTTGTCGGTCGTCGTCGTCGTCGTCGTCGTCGTTTTTTTCTTTGTGGTGTGCGTTTTTCTTGCTTGTGCATTGCGTTTTCTCTTTCATCTTGGTCTGGTGGGATCTCGTTGGAGATGCGTGAAGGTTCGACTCTGGCCGTGGAGGCAGCAGGTATGCGTGCTTTTTTTTCCCCCTTTTTTCTTCATTGCATCGTTCAAGATGGTGGCTGGAATGCCAAGCGAAAGAGCACACTAGTTCTTAGACAAACAGAAATACAGACAGACAGACAAACGGACTGCCTGACCGACCGACCGACTGACTGACACAAAGACACGGAGAGCCACAAACACAAGGGACGAGGGACAGAGATAGACACACACAGACGCAGACAGACAGACAGACAGACAGTCTTGAGACTAAGAGTTGTGAAGAAAGGTAGGTCGTCGTGTGTGGTTGGGAATGGGGTTTGAAAGTGGCTGTGAAAGCTTGGAAAACGTAAATGAGGGTTCGATTTCCATAAATTCTCGGGGTTTCCTGGTGCCAGAATCATCGAAGGCAAGTTTTGTTAGGGACGAGCTTGACTAGGAACGTTCATTCTCAAGAAGATAAATGCTGCCACTAGAGGATCTGAGGCGCTGTAGAATGCAAAGATCGAGAAGAACAAAGAGGACGTAGTGGTAGAGAGAGGTATTGAGAGACAGACAGACACATACACAGAGGTGTCTCTGCGGTTTTCTTGTGAATGATTTGAGGAAAGATCGATCGTTAAGCAAGAGACGAACTTTGGTTTTTTCTAGGAACACGCAGACAGAAGGTAGGGCTACTAGGAGTGAGTGAGAGTGTATGCCAGAGGGGGGGGAGGGAGGGGGGGAGAACTAGAGACAGAAATAGGATTTTGGAATTGCGAAAGAAAAAGAAAAAAAAGAACTAGCATTTCTAAAGAAGAGGAGGAGGAAGAAGAAGTACTCAAAGTAAAGCAAGATCTTCAACTTTGTATGATGGTGCCCAAGAGATCCAGAGCATCATCTGTTTATGTGGCAGAGAAGTAGTTTTGGCCACAATCAAGGCCAAGCAACAAATAGTCTTCATATTAAGCAAAAGGTCTGATGAGAGAGAGAGAGAGAGAGAGAGAGAGAGAGAGATGGGTGGGAGTAGGGTGGAGAGGTGGATGGTCTATTTTTGAGCATTTAAGTATACCCTAACTATTGTGGGAACAGAGAGGATGGGAACAGGAACGATCTGGAACGAAGTGAAGCAGCAGGGCACTCCTCGAAAGGTGGCGACTCCCCGATTAGTAGATATGGCAGCAAAGCTAGAGGAAGCAGTCATGAGCAGCAGGCTTGAAGTGGCGTGGGACTTATCAACCCCAGCAGCTTTTATTGTTGCCAAACTACGAGAAAAGGATCTGAGAGAAATTCAAGCACTGGAATCAAAATGCAAGGATCAAATGGTCCCTCTTGCATTTAAGCTTGCAAGAGGCCTGAAGTTGGTGCCCTTGGTGGCATTGCTACTGGTTGGTAGAGGTGCAGTACTGAATTCTGTGGCCAAAAAGGCAGCTGACCCAGGAGGGATGAAGAAGGTAGACACAGGGTTAAATGTAGGTGCTAAGCAGGTTGATTCCTTGGGGAACCTAGCAGCCAAGAAGCTAGACACCCCATTGGCTAAAAAGGTAGAACCCACACCTGTAAGTGGCCTTGTAAAAAAAGTAGAGGGCTGCGATGATTGTCCTGGAGGGACTCTTGTAGATTTGGTTCTAGGAATGGCTTTAGCACACCCATCTTCTTGCCCTCCAACTAGATTTGCTGACAAGCTTGGCAAGCCTAAATCATTTACAGAGGAAGGTGAGGCTACTTGGATGGAAGGCCCTAATCTCCACAGCATGAGTGATTTTGATGGAGGCATAGGCTTTGAGATTGCCCCTAAGTGGCTGGAAGATTGGAAAGGTGGTGGTGGTGGCTCAGATAGTGAGCACCTCAAAGACTTTAGCAAATGGGATGAAAGCTTCACAGCACCTAAACCTAGACAAGATGCAGATGATTGGGAAGAAGTCACATCCAAGTCTAGGAAGAAGTCAGTTCCGTTGCCAGGCCTTAAGGACATGGAAGACAAACTTAGAAAAACCCTAAGCTGTGGAGGGGCAGAAACCGAAAATGCAACAAACCTTAGGTTCTTCGGCCATAAGACTCCAACTCGGGGAGATGATCCAGATCATAACTGTGCGATAGCAAGAAAGATTCTAGAATGTTTACTTGAATTTCGGCCAAGACTGTCTGCACATGCTCAGAGTCCATTTCTGCCTCCGCTTTTAAGAGCTGCGCAAGCAAGCAATGAATTCTTTGTCTCCCTGCTGCTAGATGCCGGTGCTCCTGTAAACGATCGTGATGTTGATGGCAATACAGCTCTTCATTGGGCTTTACGTCAAGCTACTCCACTAAACAGGCGAACTGTGAATGCTCATGTAGTCTCTCAACTTTTAGAAGCAGGTGCAAGTGTCACAATTGGTAACAAACTTGGTGCTACTCCTGTCCACACAGCAGCTGGTCATGGCCATTTTGAGGCACTCTCGCTTATACTCGACAAGGATGCAGGAGGAGTGAATGTTATGGCTGCAACAAAAGAAACCCCTCTTCATTATGCAGTCAAGAACAACCATGTTGCATGTAGTTATCTTTTATTAAAGCATGGTGCCAATCGAAATGTTGCCAGCCTTCGAAACCAGAAGCCTTTGCAGTTGGCTCCTTCTGTTGAAATGCGGGTGCTTCTGACAATGGACGACAAAATCATCAAAGAGCAGTCATGGGAGAGCTTAAAGGAGATGCTCATCCAAGCTTCATCACCAGTTTCTCCACTGTTCTCTCTTACCTATCTTCAACCACAATCACCATTCCCTTCTCAATTTCCATCCATTGCTGATTCAACCTCTAAGTCCTATTTCCCATCTTCTTTTTCACAGGTCCAGTTCCCTCAGAGTTCCTCAGTGTCCTCTCAAACAGGATCATCATCTCCTTTGCATTTGTTCCAGTCCAATCCTTCATCTTCACTCTCATTCTCTGAGTCTGTTTCTAGGCCTCCTGTATTATCACAGTCATATCCTTTCTCACGACCTCTTTCTCAAGGTGGGAATCCTTTTAACTGGTTAGCCCCACAAACACAGTCTATTAATGGACAAGAGGTGGGACGCAGCAGCGACCGGGAATTGATTAAGGAAACTGTGAACTTGCCGCAGTATAAGACAGTAATGTGCCGCTTTTATACATCTAGCGAAGGTTGTGGGTGGGGAAGCAAATGCCATTTTGCACATTCAGAAGAAGAACTTATGAGTGCTGATAGGATTGACAGTTCAGAGTATAGAATTGGGGCAAGCCAAGGTGACATCAATGGTGACCAATTGCTTAAAAACTTCAAGACCAAGCTTTGTACACACAACGAGAAGACTGGGAAATGCCCTCATGGTTCTAAATGTACTTTTGCCCATGGTCCTGGAGAGCTTCGAGGAACACTTTTTGCACCTTCTAGTGCTCGACCAATTGTGAAAACTGAGGTGAGGCCATCTACACCCAACTCTCAGGGATCAAGCCTCACCAGTGAGAAGGGGGATGACTACATAAGTGCAAGAAAGATATTTGTGGGTGGAATTCCTCATTTTGTCCAGTCTGAAGAGCTGTGGGAGTTTTTTGAGCAAGAATTTGGGAAAGTGGTTGATGCCGTTGTTATTTCTGGTATTGATCCTGATGGGAAATCACGATCAAGAGGGTTTGGATTTGTTGTATTTGAGCAGCCAAAGCCTGCAGAGATAGCTGTACAGCGCCATTATTTGCCTTTCCGGGGCAAGAAAGTGGAGGTGAAACGGGCCATGGCACGGATTGACTATGGGGATGAACCTAAGCTGAATTCTCCAACTTCTCCTACTGGCAATTCTTCTTATTTCCTACCCACTGCTCCAGGTTCAGGATCACTCCAATTTTCACCCTCAAGCCCTGCAGGTGAGACAGTAGAGGAGGTTTTCCAAGTTCCACAGCAGGCATGGTCTTTGCCACCCTTGGCTGTTGACTCTGGTAGCACCAATGCACCTGCAGATATTATACACACTTCTTCTCGAAACACCTCCACCTTGTTTCCTGACCGAAATATATTACCACAAGGAAGTCCTTATAACTCCTCTCATCTCCTGCCAGATTCCAGTAATCATCCATTAGCATATCATAGTGCACCAACACTTTCTCAAAATGAAGGGAGTAGGATTGCCAGTGGGAGCTTTCCAGTTCAGGATAGTGGGAATTACTTTCACAGTTTTGGACATCTGTTTCCTCAGAGTAGCAGTCACTCACTAGATTCAGTGCTTGTTACAGAACGGGACTCTTTTCTTGAACCTGTAGGGGCAAGCCTTTCTCGACATCCATTTATCTCTCCCTCGCATCCACACTCAATGCCTGGTTTCCTGCACTCACATCCACTTGATTCTGTATCTCTTCCTTACTCAAATGGGAACATTGCAGCCCACCCTTTGAATCGTAGTGTGGATCCTGGATCACAGTCATTTTATTCTAATTTGCCAGGAACCTCATCATATGCAACAACAAATGGATCTTCACGAGATGGAGTTAATGATGAAGAAGAATTCTCCGAGCTGTTAGCAATGCTGCAAGGAGGGACGCTTTAGCTTTGAAACAGCCAAGTGTGCAGACCTCTGTTATTGGGTCCTCAAGCTGCAGTATCCTGAACTTTTCTGTTGGAGCACATGAAGACAGGAGAGGGGGCTTTGTGATTGTGCCTGAAGGATACAGTAATATTATGACTGGTAATCTGATTATGTAATCATAAAAGTTTTCTCTTTCACATGTTCTGAACACTTTTGGACATGAGGAAACTATGGGTTTACCATTGATGCTGGTGTGCTCTGGCTAACGTCTGAGATAATTTCAGCAAATTTCAAAACCTTGCTTTGTTTTATATATGCTCTTGATTTGGTAAAGTGGGTTTGCTTTATATTGGGAATTGTGGGTCATTATTTTCCCATTACCCAGTGTGATTCTGACATTGTATCCTGACCTCAATCCCTTGTATTTCAGCAAGAAAACTTGCAAGCTTTTAAGTATTTAAATCTTTGGACTCTGGAGGTTGATTTGTTAGGGCCAACTTTTACTCTTCATTTTTTAGGTCATGTAAATTGTGCTCTTTAGGTCATGAAAGAATGGCATGATCATTTCATCCTTCCCTCAAGAAATGTAGCACCTTGATGGCTCTTTCCTAATCCTAAACAAATAAGGGTTTTGCCACATCTTATGGTTTTTCTTTTTTGCTAGAACAGTTCTTGTTGGTTATCATGGATACAAATCCAAACAAAACTTCAATTATAACTTCCAAATTCACATGATCCAAAATCTTCATCCTTATGACATAGGTCCTACCTTGAAATGAATCAAAGTTTTATGTGGTTGTTTAACATTAGGCTTCTTGGTTGCTTGCACTTCTCCATGATTCAAATATGAAATGTTTAGGGTTTCATACGAACAGTGCTTTCCATTTATTTATTTATCTATCTTGTTGCAAACATTCTTCATGGCTACTTCCATGCAAAATAGTAACTACCAAGTATTTTACTAAAAGTATCAACAATGTAATAACAATGATAAATAGTGCTATCCACAAGCACTATATAGTTTTGTGCTAGAATTATAGTGCTTTTAGCCTAATCTTTTAGTATAGATTCACAATTCTACACATAGCAAAAGGAACAACACAAAGTAGCAAAAGCTTCAAATTTGAAATTGTACAAATTTAAAAATCACAGCAACACCCAAAAGTTCTTATTCCCTTTCTTCATCGAACCAAAAAATTGACAAATGGCAATGTGCACTTAAGCTTTAAAGTGTCTACCACCTTCGACTTTCATACATTAGCCACAAACCCTTTGTTTAGAATCTTGACAAATCAACCTTCATCATCCACTTTCCATCACAATTTGTGCCACATTCAATATCATCGTTGTCGCTAGTTGCAATTTGCACGCAACACCAACTACAAGAATGTCAGTCTACAATAATAATATAGTTGTGTATACCAAAGCTTACCATAACCATGTGTGCAAACATGTTGATGTACATACCTAATTATCACGGTCATGTACAAACCCAAGTGTGCAAAGTGCAAACTATATGTAAACATGATGATCCGAGAGCCAACCCAAATGCATCATCTTGTACTTTAGACACATTTGGTCGGCCTTATCAAGGTTGGCTCAAATGACATGACATTACCTTTGTTCTAAAAAATATTACAATCAAGCTTGTGGGAACTTCATGACCTTGGATCAACCCATGCACTGGGGTTTGTTTCCATAAAGGCATGGATGGCTATTGCTACAACAACATATTATTTTTCCTATGGTAGTAGGCCTTGACAATTTAGTGTGTCACCTAACAACACATATTACATTAACTATAGTGAGCATCACACATATTAGAGTTATCCATAAAGTAAGGAAAACACAACACCAGAACCCTGAGTTTGGTCATAAATGGGTGAGATGAAAAAAAAACCTGAAGAAAAGTACATTAGCATTCAGAGGGAGGCTGCAACTCAGCAAACCACCAATTTCGGTGGTAAACTGAGTTTCATCCTATCTTTCCTTCTTCCTGAGCGCCTGCACTGCTGCTACATATATTTTCACTGCTCCTACCTGTACATCTAACGTAATTACTCTCGAACCTTGTGCATTAAATGCTGAGTTTCAGCATTTCATAACCAGATTCAATAAAATTGCCTTACCACTGAAAGAGCGGTTTGAGGTGAAAGGAGGCCCAAAGACGGGGTGAAGACAAGGTGACTTTACAGATTTGTCTTTTGTATAAAAACGAATGAAACCACGGTGTGTTTTAATCACACATGTGTCAAAAACCATGGCTTTGTCAAACATGGTTTATTCAACATGAAAATTGTGCCACAAGTGATGTAAGGTAAACCTTGTTATGTTGTTGCGTGTCATTGTTGCATTGTTGATGACCTTAATCAAGACGAATGTATTTCTTTCCTTGTAGTAGGGGTTAAAAACATACCATGCAAAAGTATTATCAACACTTTCAAATGTCATGGAATGTGCTTATTAATGTTGGGAGAATTGCATTCTATTAAGCTAGTGATATGTCTTTAAAAGGTCTATTCCACACACTATGTCTCTATTGTTGATTCATAGCAATGAAAAACTTATATGCACATTATTTTCGACTTTTACTTTTCACTATAAACAACGTTCGTAAACAATGGAACCATTTATAGACCATCACCAATCTCATTTAGGAAAATCCTACATTACCCTAGAATAAGTCCAGAATTTTGTTGGTCATATGTAAATGCAATTTCCAAATCCACTTTACTTGCTTTCATGAAATTCAATGTTCTCATTCTCAAACATAAAGATTCTTGTAACAGAAATGGTCTTGAATTTTCCCAAATTCTATCATTTCTCCCTTTGATGTCAAAGTTCCTTCACTAGAAGATCCACAAATCCTTTATTGCAATCACATGGCTTTTTATTTACAAATACACAAGAGACGTTTAGGGAGAACAGAAGGCGTTCAAAAACAAAAAAACATATCTTATTCACAACTTTGATATTACAATACAATCTTTCATGTTCTCATTACTTGTTTACAATACATTTTGTGGTTAGTAGGTTATGGGTTATGACCTACAAGAAAAGAATATACAAGTGATCCCCAAAAAAATATTAAAAAAAGCAACAACCAAGCTACTTCAACTTCCCAAAAAATGTACCTAGTGGGAAAAGGTAAAGGAGATGAAACCAACACTAATCAAAGGCCATGTGCTGAGTTGAAACCGGCTCCCACACTGACATTGCAAGCAGAATTTCGTTCTTCCATCCCATAAGGAACCAACAACCATCTTCCCCAATGCCAAAGTGTTTGTTATAGGAGCCCAACATGGACTTAATTGAAGAAACTATAGAAAAATGTAAAGGCTTTGGTCTAAAGCCAGCTCGTTGAATACGACGTTGCCATTGCGAATAAGGCTCAATTCGCTCAACTCGCTCTAGACCTTCACATGCAACAATGTTCACAATTTCTCTAGCATGCATATACATCTCCACAAGTTGCCTTGACTCACAATCCATTGGCAATAATACATCCACCAAATCAAACTTCGCTGAAAAAAACTTGATGGTTCCACGAATGCGAGACATGAAAAAAGGTTCATTGCAGCTTGCATGCGCCATTTCTGTTATAAGAATCTTCATAACACAACAAACCCCAATCCCACACAAAATTGATAAGAAAATGGACATCACCCCAAAGTGTTTCATGCGGTGGCTTGCTAGATGCATGGAGATGAAAGCAAAAACCAACATATTTATTCTAGAGAAATCACACCTTACAAATGGTTGTCAAAGATTGGAACAACATCAACAAAGATCACATGCAACCCAAAAAATTAGTCAATTGGTGCATGAATTACCTTGGGATTCATGGATCGGATCCTATCAAGTACCATTTTGCGAGGGCTCGTTGTCATAATGGACTCATCAAGGAGGTGGCAATTCCTGAAATCGCAATCGACTACTAAGACTTCATCATGTCTCAAGCCAAGTTGTGCTGAAGTTACATTTTCCCAATTGTCAACAACAGTTGTGTACTCTACTGGCACTCCCCAAAACTTTGCCATCTCAGATAGCTTGCGACTAATTTTCTGGATTCTCTCTGATGCCTTACACCCTGGTACAACTATCCCTGAAATCCAACATAAAATGTTGTCTTGAGAAAACAGATTCAAGAATTACTTTTACAATTATTAACCAATTCCACTGAACCAAGGGATGTGTATTCTAAGTATACCTTGTAGACATTGACCACAAGATAGGGATTTGACAAACATAAATACAAAATCTGAGTACCTGTGATTCGAAGGTGGGGTGGCCCGTTTGGTTGCATTGCAAGTTGTTGTATGAGAAATGGCCAGTGGATCCCAAAGGCACTGCCATAGGCAACTAAATGCACACGTGTAGCACCTTTGAAAGCATTCAAGATGAGCACACTAGCAATGAAGTGGATGATTTGTTTGAATGGAAAACAATCCATCAGCGATTTGTAGGCTCGTAGCATTGGACCAAATGAAGGCCCAGTGTTGCGAAGTGTAACATATAGCTGTGCACCAATTCCAGACATTTTAGCAACCTGTAGATTCCCACTACAAGTTATTAGGGGATAAGAGTGATTAAAACCTGAGAATGAGAATATGGATTAGTTCCACCTCAGAACACACAACGTCAAACTTGCATGATGATTATAGAAGGTGGGTGGCATATTGATTCCTTCTAGTTGAAGGAGTTGAACATATTCAATCTCTCTATCGACTTCTTACCAAGGCATCTGTGACATAGTGAGCCATACGTTGTGCGCCACTTCCATATGGTGATGAACATTCACGAAGCTCCATGATTAGTTGACTGGCTGTCCTAACATCATTTTGCCCAACTGCTTCTGCACACCTGAGACATGCAATTGCACAGTGTAAGTCTTGCTTTTCTTTTTAAAAGGTGATTGATGTTCAACCAACACCCAAAAAAAGAGGGAAGGTCTACTACTACCACATCAAAAATGCAAAAACATGGAAGCAAATTTGTAAAACAGTAGACACAGAAATTCAATAAAAATCAATTTGGTCCTTATCAACGTTCATGAGCAATAAATGAAAGAATTGAATCCTTAACCCACACTCAACAAGCAATACAGTAATGAAACATTGCACAACATTCTTGTCGCAGGAGTAAGTGGTTTTAAAGGGGATGGAAAATTTCATACTCTAGCAAACTAAGCATATGCCATTCATTATATGAGCTTATTTTTGTTAAGATGCAAAAGAAGAACTACAACTGATACAATCAATGGGTCAGTCTTCACCTAATAAGCAAGCAAAGGGTTTTCACCTAGTAAACAAGCAATTGGTCTTCCCCTAATTATTCGCAAGCAACAGGTCTTCACCTAATAAGCAAGCAATGGGTCTTTACCTAATAAGCAGATCTATAAGCTCATCCTCAGGACCAGTCTTGAATGCAAACTTAAGATCATGTTGGAGCCCTCCCCCAGTACTCCTTCCAAGATGATGCATGCTTGCTGCTGCTGCACTCATCGTGGTGGTCGTCTCATGAGGTCTGTTGTTGGAAATGGTGGCCACTCGTGCAGTGTGTAATGGATCCATGTAGTATGCAGTGTTGGTCATATAAAATTTGTTGTTACTTGTAGTAGACTCAAGAGACAAACACATTTGTCCAAGTTGTTGAGACAACAGGTCGGTGACCTCATTGAACACACGATCTTCAAAGACTTCTTCTGATAGCCGAGTGAAGTCGAGAGAATCATTACTTGATGACTTGTTGTTGTATTCGTCTGTGGTCGCCACCACCCCCTTTTCCTTGTCCTCAAACATATTGCTTTCAGCATCAAGCGGTGGTAGCACAGGTACTTCGTCGATGAGATCGGCGAAACTCTTCTCCATGGCCTGGTAAGCATTGCTCTCTTGATCCATAAACCATGTGTTGTCAATGTCTTCTTCCATAAGCATATCATCAAGGAAAGTTGTTAGAGATTCTGACTCTGCAAACTCTCCAACATGACCTTGAGTTGTCGATGTTGATGATCCATCAGATAAGGGTGATGATGATCCCTGATGGTTACAGATGTTGGACTCTTTGATGGAGTATGATCGCAGTGTTGGCGGAACAAGACCTTTGGGAGTAGGTGAAGAAAACACCGGTTTGGATGTGGTTGAAGCTGCTGGGCCGGGGTTTGTTTGGTTTGGAGCTTTGCTTGTTTCAGTACCAGAAAAAATGGAAGAAGAAGATGATGGATTCCTATTCCTAGCTACCTTGGGCAACTGTGATTGTAACCATGCCTGCTGTAACTTTGTTGCTAACGGTGTGCATTCACCTATTCCCATGGAACTGCTATCCTTCTTTCGGGATGCCATTGCAACCTGAGAGAATTTGATCAAGGCTTTCTTTCTTCCTTCCCTCTGCTGCCGTCTCCTCCCTTCAAAGAAGCTGTTTGTGATGTTCCCTTCTGTCGTTTAGCTTCAGAACCCAAAAGATTTTACCCTCCCAAAAGATCTAATGTTTGTAAATCTTGCAAGCAGCTCAAGTTTCTAGGTTTTCTAGGGCTTCTAGGGTTTCTAAACTCTCTTTTCTTTTCTCTCACTCAATCACCAAAATTCGGCTTCGATCTTGTGGATTTTTGTCAAATACTACAACAAACCCTAAACCCTAAACTCTTCCAGAAACCCACCTCAGTCACGATGATTTAAAACCCTCACTGACCTAGTTACATCATCATCAAAAAGCAGCAGCAGCTTTCGAGGGTTTCTAGGGTTTCTACGCTCTCTTTTCTTTTCTCTCACTCAATCACTCACAGACTGCTTTAGTCATCTGGATTTTTGTCAAATAGTACAACAACCCCCTCTTGCAAATCTTTCAAAAACCCACTCAGTCACGATGACCTAAAACCCTCACTGAACTAGTTACATCATCATCATCACCATCATCTTCAAGAAGCAGCAGCTGCTTTCTTCTCAATCAAACAAACGTCCATACCCATCTCTTCCTTCAATCTCCATCAAATCACAAGATTCAAATTTCCTTTCTCTCACATACTAGTATGTGGGATTTCACTCCAGAGCAAGCAAAATCCCTCGCAACAACAGATCGGTCCAAACTCAGCAGTCAAGAGGAGGAGCAAGAGGAGGAGCTTGAATCTCACCGAAGCTCGTTGGGCAACACACAAAACCCTAACTGGGAGGCCAGGAAGCTTCGTGGGAAAGGGCGGAAAAATGAGCGAGCGAACGAAAGGGTGACACGACAGTGATAGAGTGTCAGTCAGTCAGCGAATGAACAGTAGGAAGAATGAATGAATGTACTTTTTTTCATCCGTAGCTGTTAACCTCCTCACGTGTACGAAGGATTTGGATGAAGGGTAACTCTCGCTCTCTTTTTACGGGGGATTTGTGAATAGAATAGTTAGTTAACCGTAGTTAGATGACAGGGTGGGTCTAGACTCAACGGTCTAGTGTTTTCTTTTTTTAAAGGAATTTTTTATTGTGTAGCCAAAAGTGGCTATTGTCCATAGGAGTATGTAGAGTGGCGATCGTCACTGGGAAGATTTAGCCAAATCTGGCTATAAGCCAAACATGAAATACAAATCTTTTAATCATCCTTCTATGTTTTGGCTACAGAATAAGTGAAAAGAAGGCCAAGTTATAGAAATCTGGCAGTTTTTAAAACTATTCTTTCTCAATTCTGGCGATTGAAATCCTCCAAAATCACTTTATTTTCTAATTTTTCATTTTTCAAATTTCTCTTTTTGGCGAGATTTCGGCAATAAAACAAAAACGACTACTACCCGTCGTCGTCGACTCCCTTGTCCTTCGCTCGTGTGCGCGCTCCGACACAAGACAAGTCCGTCGCTACAGAGACACCAGCGGACGAGGTTGCGTGCACTATCCGCGGTTTCGTAGCAGTAATGCTCAGCATCCGCTTCGTGGCAGCGCCAGATAGCCTGCGGGACGTCACGTACATCACGTAAGCTTCATCCTCATATGCTAGTTCCGGCTTATTGTTTCCATTTTGCTTGTTGTTAGTTCTAATTCTTGTGTTTTTTTGCAATCAAGTCTCGTCGCAGGTTTTTCATCCTGAAAAGAAAGTTCCTCCTTCGCGTCGTGCTTTTTGGCTGCGGAAAATCTCGTAAGTGTTATTATTATTATCATCATCTTGGTTCACTTCTGCAGATTTTCCTCTCCCGACTCCCATCCCTTTTTGACGTTTCTTGAGAAGTGTCATCTTGGCACCGTAGTTTCTGTATGGACTCCATCTTGGAGGAATTCTGTGATTTTCTTTTGGAGCAGACGTTCAGAGATTTCTTCAGAGCCGTGTGTTGATAACAGATTCCTGTTACATGTATTCTCATATGTTCCGATAGAGAGCAATGCGTTGTTCTTTCTGAACCTTCTTTCTCAGTAGGTTGCCTCAAAAGGATTGCAGTAGTCCCTCAAGGGACACAAAGGAATCCAAAATGTACCTATTCAGCTGGTCCATCCGCATCTGTTCCTTCTACACAGGATCTACTCTTCCTGTAATTGGAGAGACTACGCAAACAATTCACAACCATAAACTACAAACCGCTCTTCTCTGGGCTTGGCACTCAAAATGGCCAGCATGTAAATCACAAGCGTGCACACAGTATGATATCTCTCAAGTTCCCCTAGCTTCTTCTTGTCAGCTGAGTATGGAAAGTAATATAAGTGGATTTATATGCAGCTGCCTGAAAAATTGGATATGGTGAATGAGGAAATATTGCTTTTCCAAAACAGATAAGTATAGTGCTGAAGTCACATGTTGTCTCCTGTATATCAGAAAATTATATATGTCTGTTAATCCCCACCAGACATGGTTTGTCCTTGTGTCAATGAAACTTGGTTTGGTGAGAATTGATGGATTGTGGGATGTGGAAGCTCATTGCATGGCTAGGCCTGTCACATGTCTCATGTCAGTGAGTTTTTTCTAGGGCACAACTGCAATGTCAAGAAGCAGGGTTTCATATCTGCTGACATGCACCCCACCCTTTTGTTTCCAGGAATTTTGCTGCATTGGAAATCAGGCACCTTTCTAGAAGAAAAATGGTATGTAACAATAACGGCTAGGGAGAAGAAGTAGAGAGTCAAAAGATATACACCCCTTGATCTGTGAAAAAAATGCATGAAACTTTTCAAATTGGCCCCAAGTTATGCCACTTCTGAAAAAACACATTTCCAGTGTATTTTGGAGACCTTGAATGTATCAGTATCCTCTTGAAACATCTACTCCTGAATGTTTTGCGTGTTCTGATGGCAGATCAAGAGTAGGGAATCCAGTACTTCAGCATCTCTCAGGTGCTTGCTGCCTGCCCCATCCTGAAAAAAGGTCAAGACAGGAGGAGATGATACCTTCTTCATCTGTCACAGTGAAAAAATAGTTGGAATGGCAGATGGGGTTGGAGGCTGGGCAGATGTCGGAGTTGACGCTGGCAAGTATGCAAGGGAGCTCATGTCACACAATCAATGATTACTATTTGCCAGAAGCCACAAGGTTATGTTGATCTAGCACACTGTCATGTTATGTGCACACTCAAGGACAAAATACCAAAGTTCATCCACTTCATGTATTCTTGCACTCTCTGATTGTGTATCTAGCTGCAAATCTTCTTCTAATTTTCACCTACCATGTTGTGTGATCAATAGTCTACATGCTGGGCAGTGTTATGTGCATACTCAAGAACGAAATACCAAAGTTCATCCACTTCATGTATTCTTGCACTCTCTGGTTATGTATCTAGCTGCAAATCTTCCTCTAATTTTCACCTACCATGTTGTGTGATCAATAGTCTACATGCTGGGCAGTGGGCACAAGGTCATGCCGGAAATTCTGAACAGAGGCAATGTAATTGTTGCACAGATGGCATGTTTGACAACATGCACAATAATGAATTGACAGAAGTAGTTGTCCATTCAACACAGGCAGGTCATGAGTCATGACCCTCTTGGTGTGCAGCCCAAAAGATTGTGGCCCTAGGGAGGGAATGAGCTGAAGACAGGAATTGGCAAACCCAGTTCTCCACAGCAGTGACACAAGAGGCTGGTTTCAGGTTCTATCTATCCATGAAGAAACAGAGCCATTTTGTCATGCTTGTTGAAAACTTAGTGTTTTCTATTGATTTATTTCTTCCAAGTCAATTCCTAAGACAACAGGCAAATGGAATTTGACATTCCAGCTTTTGTGTCAAAGAAAGATCAAATTGTAAAAGCACCGCCACTAAAAGCTTAAGCTAAGCTGAAGTTGCTAAGGCCAAATGATGACGATGCACAGATCTGCTGCAGATATTGTGGTTGAAACTTTGACACCTGTGAAGGCGAGGAGAAATGATCTTTACATTACCATGATGAAAACTCAAAAGCTACAAAGTGAGAATTCTCAGGTACTCAAAACATGATTCACACATAGGTACTCATTCCATTCACTCCAACCCCGTGGCATTTCATTCAGAGGGGGTGTGGGAAAATCGGACGAGAGTTTCAAAAATCTTGACAGAACTTGAACCCCCCAAAAAAGAATTCCAGTCTTTTGTTCCGCAGAAACAATCTAGCATATTCAACCTGTGCCTGCTCCTAGACAAATTGTAACAAATGACTCCCTCCTGCACTAGGGGCTAGGATTGATTCAGAAATGTTTTCACCAACACAAAATCTTTCATCCACCTCTCAATGTACTTGTGTACTTTATCATCGCAAAGCTGCATTCGCCCACACCCCCAAAACACACACACACACAACACATTCATGAGTCTCTAGAAACAAAAAAAAACACTGTGGGTGATAAATCTGGATCAGCTTCTAACTCTGTTGAGAGACAGTTACCTACCCCTGAAGAACTAGGCAGGTAACTAACTACTCACCAGCTTTGTGTACATTTTCTGCATCTTGGAACCAGGGATGCTGCACCGTTAGATAATAACAACATTATGCCACCAGACCAAAAAGATTGCACCAATATTTTTCAATAAAGTGTTGCAAATTATTGTGTGTGAAGGAAGTCTCAGTGGATGACCAACCTCCCAAGAGTGCGCTGCCAGAACCATACAAAGATGAGGAGGGGTCAATCAGGGCCGAAGACGATGATGGCATGCCACCTCCTCGGCTGTTCCCACCACTGAGCTGCAATTCACCCAGCGCTGATGGTGATGGTGCAGCAGCAGCAGCTTGGCCATTGTCAACACCTTGATCGTATAACACACCTTTGAAAATATGGCCCCCGATTTTTACAGTTGCCTGGTATGCAAACTCATTCTCACCATCTTCCACACCCATTAATCTCACGCATTTGAAAAGCGCCTGCGCTCTAACTTCAGGAGGGAGCCCACCCTTTGACGATGACACTGGTGGTGTTTGTAACAATGGATGTACATACTGTCAGGGCATTAACAAACCAAAGTTCTAAACCCCTAAACCCTAATTCTTGACACAATGGCAAGAGAGAGAGAGAGATGGGGGGAGAAAGGCATATACATACTTGTTTGAGAGGGATGAGTTGCAGTGAGATGAGTTCTAAACCCCTAAACCCTAATTCATGACACAATGGCGAGAGAGAGAGAGAGAGAGAGAGAGAGAGAGAGAGAGAGAGAGATGGAGATGGGGGGAGAAAGGCATATACATACTTGTTTGAGAGGGATGAGTTGCAGTGAGATGAGCAGAGTTGTTGAGATCAGAGGCTCCTCCTCCTCCTCCTCCTCCTCCTCCTCCTCCTTGGAGTGATATTGCAGATGTGGTAGTGAGAGAATTCGTAGCATTGGCAACTAATGCTGTTGCTATTGTTGTTGTTCGGGCATGCTTTGACTTGCCAGGGCGATGAAGAAGAAGCCCCTCTGAGGAGGTGGCAGAAGCTTCAGCTGCCTGTCGTTCACGCCGTTTTGCAGCAGGAACCCAAGTGCTTTTCAAATGGGTGCTACATTCAAACCCTCGACTCTTACAACATGTTCGACATCGCTGGTATGAACAATCCTTCTTTGCTTGGTTTCCACATTCTTGACATGCTGATGATCCTGTTGTTGTTGTTGTTGTTGTTGTTCCTGTTGTTCCTGTTGTTACAGTACCTCCTGCTGCTGCTGCTGGTACCACTACCAGTTGCTGCTGCTGCAACCCAGTCTCCTTTGCCTTTCCACCTCCTGCTCCCCACAGCTCTTCAGCAGATGGTTCTTGATTCCCCCCGCATACCCATCCCACCACCACCACCCAAAGCAAAGAGAAAAATCAGACCTGGAATCAAAGACTCTGTGAAAGAATTCTCTTTTTGTGAAAGAATCCCAAAACGACCAACAACTGAAGCTGCCTGTCGTCCAAACAGCAACAAAAATGAGAATTCCAAACCTAAAGCTCCTACGAGCAGCAAGCCTCTCATTCGAAATTGATCAATCAATAGATCAAAGGTTGATGAACTTCCACAATTCACAAAATTACAAAAGAATTTTTTTTTCCAATCTAAAGTTCCTACAAGCCAGCCAGCCTCTCAATCAATCAATCAAGGTTGAGGAGCTTTCACAATTTGCAGGAGAAACAACCAAGCAAGCAAGTAAGAACAAGGGAGTGAGTTCTTCCTCCATGCCATAGATACATACCATGGAGGTGTAGATGGTTGTCAACAGAAGGAACCCCATGTGTGTTGGGGTGGTTGTGTTGTTGTTGTTGCAAGCTCTGTACAACATTCATGCCCTGTGCTACTGCTGCTGCTTCCTCCCTCACACCTGCTGCTGCTGCTGCCAGGGCCCAGCTTTGACCTGACGCCTGGTGGCTGTTGTAGTTGTTGTTGTAGTTGTTGTTGTTGTTTTGGTGGTGGTGGTGGTGGTGATGGTGGTGGTCTGCAGTTCTCTTTCCCACACTACCGCTATTGCTACTCGCTTCCTCGTCGTCCTCCTCGTCGTCTGCAAAATTGGGTGGAGCTGAAGAAAGACCTGAAGCGTCGTCGGCGGCGGCGGCGGCCCTTTGTTGGACCTCTCTCTTCAAGCTGGATTCGTAGCCTTGAACTCCATGCAACAATGCTCTATGCTGCTGCTGCTGCTGCTGCTGGACTACATGAGCAACAGCAGCATGGGCTCCTCCTCCTCCTCCTCCTCCTCCTCCGCTACGAGCGCCTCCATAATCCTCCTCACCTCGGTTGCTCAGAATGGTTTGGTAGACATCGCGGTGGTGGGTGGCGCCATAGACGACGGGAGGAGGTCGGCCCCAGGGGATGATGGGGTGGTGCTGCTGGTTTGTGAGAACAACATTGGGAGGGAGGCTGCGCGCGGCGTACGCGTAACCCAGCGACAGATCCCCGTCCTTCAACGATGAAGAAGAAGAAGGATCGTCTCCTCCTCCACCTCCACCCCCTCTTCCTCCTCCTCCCCCCCCGTCCGCCACTCCCACCCGCGCCACAATGCCTCTCCTCGATGTCTCCACCCTTCCCCTATCCCCGTCCCCGCAATCCACTTGCACAAAAATTCTCTTTACCAACCTCCTCCTCTTCTCCTAGAATCAAAGACGAGGATTTTCTTCACTCACACTGCAGTTCGCCTCCTCTTCTTTCTCTACAAGGGAGAGGAGGAGGGAGAGAAGACAAATCTCCTCCCCCTCACTCCGCCTTTACAATCCGTCTGCCGCTCTCTCTCTCTGCCTGCCCCTTCCTCTCGCTCCCGTCAAACCTGCTAAAGCTTCGAAAAAGCTCACAATTAAACAGGAGATGGACACAAAGCTTCACATCTACAACCCACTCCTGCGAATTTCGCACACAAAACAGCAGTAGCAGCCGCGGTGGACTACTTTCTTCTCCCACTCACCACCACCCTCCCAACTCAGCTCACCCCGAATGCAGCAGACACAGGGAGCTCCCAAATCCCGTCTCTCATCACTGGGAAACAAAGAACAGTTTTACGTTTCCTAGAGACAAACTACAAAAGCAGCTGGCACAGAGTCGAGCAAGAGCTCGAGAGCTCGAGCAAGCAAGCAAGCAAGCAAGACGCTGGCCGCTGCTGCCGCTGCTCCTCTCTCTCTCTCTCTCCAACAAAGCGAGTACGCGATCTCCACCAGGAGCACAAGAGACGGCGGGGGTGGACCGTGGAAGAAGACCGCGCAGGCAGGCAAGTAACCGCGCGGTCACAGTTCCTGGTTTTTCTTTTTGTTTTCTTTCTTTGGCCCAAAAAACCCTTTTTCTTTTTTTTCTTTTTTTTCCCTTGATAAAGGAAAGCACAACCAAGCACCCTATGAATACATACATACCAGGGAATGATGATTTTTTTGAAAATTAAAAAAAAATTTAATAAAAATTGGTGTTGATACTCACCTTAAGGATGGTTGGTGGGTGAGGCTGGCTCGCTTGCTTGCTCGGAAGTAATTTTTGTTTGTTCGGTTTGTTTTGTTTTGTTTTGTTTTGTTTTTGGCGGGGACAAG
>Ga0116229_10005884_pt1 | contig 19853 bp, 19 predicted proteins | sample S1TSphgellanicum_3_FD_87313 | JGI IMG/M metagenome (GOLD analysis project Ga0116229, IMG submission 87313) | Host-associated microbial communities from peat moss isolated from Minnesota, USA - S1T2_Fc - Sphagnum magellanicum MG | ecosystem: Host-associated > Plants > Peat moss > Unclassified... | reverse complement strand
GGATCGCACCGGTGCAAGCCGTGATCGCGCCGATCTCGGAGCATCAGCTCGACTACGCCTTCGCCGTCGCCGCGCAACTGCGCGAGGCCGGCTTCCGCGTCGCGGTCGACGAGTCGAACGAGAAGCTCGGCTACAAGATCCGCCACTGGAAAACCCAGAAAGTGCCCTACATTTTGGTCGTCGGGAAATCCGAACTCGCCGAGAGCACCGTGAACGTCAACGAGCGCGGCAACGATGCGAAGCGCACCGTCCCCGTCGCCGAGTTCATCGAAGAACTGCGCACGATCGTCGCAGCACGCCGCTAGAGGAACCATGGAAAGCATTCTGTTCGATACGGACCCGGGCGTCGATGATGCCTTAGCGTTGATCTATCTCGCCCGCCACCCCGACGTGAAGGTCGTCGGCATCACGACGGTCTGCGGCAACGCGACGATCGACGTCACGACGCGCAACGCGCTCCACCTCGCCGAGCGCTTCGGCATCGACGCGCCGGTCGCGCGCGGCGCCGGCGCGTCGCTCGACGGCGAGGAGCTGATCGCGCCCGATTTCATCCACGGCACGAACGGTCTGGGCGACATTCCGTTCCCCGAGCCGACGCGCACCCTCGACGCGCGCCCCGCGCACCAGCTCATCATCGACCTCGTTCGCGCCCATCCGGGTGAGATCACGATCCTCGCCGTCGCGCGACTGACGAACCTTGCGCGGGCGATCATGGACGACCCCGGCATCATCCCGCTCGTGAAGAGCGTGGTGATCATGGGCGGCGCCTTCGGCATCGGCGGCCACTACGGCAACGCATCGCCGGTTGCCGAGGCCAACATCCTCGGTGATCCGCGCGCGGCGGACATGGTGTGCGCGGCTGCGTGGCCGGTCACGCTGATCGGCCTCGACGTGACCGAGGCCGTGATCATGACGCCGGAGTATCTCGCGAACCTGCGCGATCACGGCGGCGCCGACGGCCAATTCATCTGGGACGTGACGCGCGTGTACGAAGTCTTCCACAAGAACCAAGATCACATCAGCGGCATCTTCGTGCACGATCAAGCGGCGGCGGTCTGCGCACTCGACGAATCGGCCTTCACCTTCAGCACCAATCCGGTGCGCGTGGTGACCGGCGGCATCGCGAACGGCATGACACTGCAACGCGGCCCGGCGCTGCAAGGCGAACCCGCCGCATGGGACGGCATCCGCGCGCAGCGCGTCGCCATCGCCGTGAACGAGCAGCGCCTCCTCGACCAATACGCCGCCCCATTCCTCACCCCGGTACCGACGACGTAGCGTTTCGCGTGGAGCGGGCGCGCCAGCCGAAGACGGCGAGCGCGCCGACGGCGGCCTGCAGCGCGACGATCAGCGCGACCGTGGCGCTCCAGCCGCCGTGCGTCCAGGCCCACGCCGGCACGACGGCCCCGAGTCCGCCGCCGACATAGTAGAACGTGAAGTAGACGGCCGACGCGGTCGAGCGATTCTCGTGCACGATCTGCCCGAGATAGCCCTGCGATGACGTCTGCATCACGAACACGCCGCTCGACATCACCGCAAGCCCGATCACGATCGCGGGCACACTCGGGATCAGCGTGAGCAACAAGCCGGCGACGCTTGCCGTCAGCGCGACGAGCGTCGCGCCACGGTTTCCGAGCCGGTCGATCATGCGGCCACCGAGCGGCGTCGAGATCAGCCCCAGCAGGTAGACGATGAAGACGTTGCCGATCGCCGCGGTCGAGAGGCGAAACGGCGCGTCGGCGAGGTGGAACGTGACGAACGTGAAGGCCGCGACGAGCGTGAAGAGCACCGTTCCGCCCATCAGATACGTCGTGACGACCTGCGGATCGCGGAGAAAGCCGAGCATCGCGCGACCGGATGCCGCGAACGAGAGCGGGCTGCGCACGAAGTGCTGCGAGCGCGGCAGCGCCACGATGACGTAGCTCACGCCGACGAGGTTGAGCGTGCCGAGCACGAGGAAGACGACCTGCCACGGCGCGTGCGCCGCGACGTTGGCCGAGATGTAGCGCCCGAGAAAGCCGCCCAGCACGTTGCCCGTGACGTACGCGGCGACCGCGCTGCCCGCGACGCTCGCGGGAAACTCTTCGGCGATGTACGCGAGCGTCACGGCGAAGACGCCCGGCATCAACGCGCCCTGCGCTGCGCGCCATGCGATCAGCGCGGGCAGCGTCGTCGCGGTCGCGGCCGCGTAGGTGACGAGTGCCAAGATCACGATCGCGGCGACGATCACGCGTTTGCGGCCGATCGAATCGGCCAGCGAACCGACGAGCGGCGCCGCCGCCGCGCAGCCGAACGACGTCGCCGTGACCGTGAGCCCGACGGCCGCCTCGCTCGCGCCGAAGATGTGCCGGAATTCGGGCAACAGCGGCTGCGTCGCGTACATGTCGATGAAGGCACTACATCCGCACGACGCCAGCGCAACGAAACGAGCAGGCATCGAAACGGGCATCGTGCGCTCTTCGCGAACCATGACGTCATGCTCTTGCTCGGCATCGAGACGTCGTGCGACGACACCGCCGCCGCGGTCGTCCGCGACGGCCGCGACGTGCTCGCCAACGTCTCGACCAATCAGGACGAATTCCACGCCAAATACGGCGGCATCGTGCCGGAGATCGCAAGCCGGCGGCACACGAGCGTGCTCTCCGCCGCGATCGAAGACGCGCTCGATCGCGCCGGCGGTTCGCTCGCGACGATCGACGGCATCGCCGTGACGGCCGGTCCGGGGCTGATCGGCAGCCTCGTGGTCGGCGTCGCGACCGCCAAGGCGCTCGCGTTCGCGACCGGCAAGCCGCTCTACGCGGTCAACCACCTGCACGGCCACCTCTTCGCGGCGTTCCTCGATCGCGACGTCGAGCCGCCCTATCCATTCCTCGCGCTGCTCGTCTCGGGCGGTCACTCGCAACTCGTGGAGGTGCACGGCCCCGCCGAGTTGCGCGTGATCGCGAAGACGCGCGACGACGCGGCAGGCGAAGCGTTCGACAAGACGGCGCGTCTGCTCGACCTGCCGTTTCCCGGCGGCCCCGCGCTCGAAGCCCTCGCGCGCGACGGCGATCCGAAGGCGATCGCGTTTCCGCGCTACCGCCCCGATGCGGGCGCGCTCGATCTCTCGTTCTCCGGCTTGAAGACGTCGGTGCGCTACTTCCTCGAATCGGACGCGGCCGCCGGCGTGACGCGCGCCGACGTCGCCGCGTCGTTTCAGGCCGCGGTCGTCGACGTGCTGATCGACCGCGTGCGGCGCGCGCTCGAGCGCGGCCCCTATCGCGCGCTCGTGCTCAGCGGCGGCGTTGCCGCGAACACCGCGCTCGCCGATGCGTTTCGCGCACTCGGCGCGCGCCACGAGATCCCGACGTTCGTACCCGAACGACGCTACTGCACCGACAACGCGGCGATGATCGCCGCCACGGCCGACCGGCGCGGCGAGATCGCACGCGTCGATCCGCTCGCGCTCACCGCCGATCCCAACTTGCCGTTTTAGAACAGGGCGGCGAACGGCGCCGTTCTAACGATCGATCGATGAAACGCTCCATGATGCTCGGTGGCCTCGCCGTCGCCGGCGCCGGACTTGCGGCACGACCGGCGCGCGCCGCCGACACCTGCCCGATCGGCCCGCCGCCGCACGTGCAGGGCCCGTCCGTCTATCGGAATTACGATCAGGTCGAACTCGACGCGGCGTACGATCAAGGCGCCTACGCGCCGCTCAACGCGCAGCAGCAGGCACGTCGCGACGCCAACTCCGCTCTCGTGCGCGCGCGACTCGGCGAACCGCTGACGCTCGCCTACGGACCCACGCCGGTCGAGACGGTCGACATCTATCGCGCGAAGCAACCGCACGCGCCGATCTTCGTCTTCGTGCACGGAGGAGCGTGGCGCGCGGGCAGCGCGCGCGAGTTCGCCGTCTACGCGGAACCCCTGGTCGACGCCGGCATCACGATGGTCATCCCGGATTTCACCAACGTGATCAAGGCCGGCGGCAACCTCAACGTAATGGCCGATCAGGTGCAGCGTGCGATCGCGTTCGCCTACACGCATGCGGCGAGCTACGGCGGCGATCCGCAGCGCTTCTACGTCGGCGGCCACTCCTCGGGTGGGCATCTCTGCGCCGTCGCGACGGTGAACGATTGGAGGCCGCTCGGGCTGCCGCCCACCTTCATCAAGGGCGCCGTATTCATGAGCGGCATGTACGACCTCACGCCGGTGGCGCTCTCGTCGCGCCGCACCTACGTGAACTTCGATGCGGCGACGATCGAAGCGCTCAGTTCGGCGCGCCACATCGACCGTTTGCACGCGCCGATCGTCGTCTCGCACGGCACGCTCGAAACGCCCGAATTCCAACGGCAGAACCAGGCGTTCGCCGCGGCGGTGAAGGCGGCGGGCAAACCCGTCGAGCTGATCGTCGCCGAAGACTACGGCCACTTCGACATGGAGGAATCGCTGGGCAATCCGTATGGCCCGAACGGACGCGCGGTGCTTCGCATGATCAACGGCTAGCGTCCACGCTCGTGGCCGACCGATGATCGCCTCCGATCTGCGACGCATGGCCCTGCGCACGTTCCCGCCGGGAACGCCGCTGACCGTCGTCGCCCCCGCGCGGGCGAATTTCGGCGCCCTGCTCGCGGAGCGCAACGATGCGGCCGTTGCGTTGCGCGACCTGGAAGCCATCGCAGCCGGCGGTGAGGTCGACGCAATGACGCCGCACGTCGTGCTCGAGGGGCTCGACGACCTCGAGGATCCGGTGGAGTTCTTGGCGGGCTTGCGCCGCCGCACGCCCGAGGCGCGGATCTTCGCGCTCGTATCAAACGCCGCGCATGTGGGATCGCTCGCCGCGTTCTACGCGGGCCTGCCGATCGCGAACGCGCACCCGCTCGTGCCCGAAGAGATCGAGCCGCTCTTCGCGGCGGCGGGCTGGAAGGTGCTCGCGATCAAGAACCTGATCGACGAATCGATTCCGCCCGCATCGTCGCTGCCGTTCGCCGTCATCGCCGGTGCGATCGCGTTCAACGTCGTCGAATCCGCGATGCACGAACGCTGCCGCAACGCGGCCTTTCTCGTGATCGCCGACGTCGACGCCGCGCGATGATCGTCGACTGCTTCACGTTCGCCGACGAGTTCGACATGCTCGAATTGCGTTTGCGCACGCTCGAGGGCATCGTCGACCGCTTCGTTCTCTGCGAGGCGCCGTTCACGTTTCGCGGCGACCCCAAGCCGTTGCACTTTCGCGCGCAGTCCGAGCGCTTCGCGCGCTGGCGCGATCGCATCGTGCCGCTCCTGTATCCGGGCGCGCCGAGCGACAACCCGTGGCTCAACGAATGGGGCCAGCGCGACTTTCTCGCGACCGCGCTCGCGGGCTGTGCGCCCGGCGACCTCGTGCTCATCGGCGATTGCGACGAGCTTCCCGATCCGCAGCTCGTCGCGCGGCGACCGGCGGCGGGCCGCGCGCTCGTGCACCGCATGCTGCTCGCGCGCGGCTTCGTCAACCGCCTCGACTCGCTCGCCTACGAGTGGCCGGGCACGCGCGCCGTCGCCCTAGCCGACCTCGCGCGCTTCGGCGGACCGAGCGATCTGCGCAAAGCACCGCTCGCCGAGCTCGAGTCGGTCGACGGCGGCTGGCATTTCAGTTCGCTCGGCGACACCGACGCGCTCGCGCGCAAGATGCGCGCCTATTCACACGCCGAGTACGACGTCGCGTACTACCGCGATCGCGCGCGCCTCGAGCTCGAACGCACGAGCGAAGGCACGTGGGTTCCGCTCGATGATCGTTTTCCCGCGCCCTTGCGTGAAGATCGCCGATGGGCAGCGTTCGTCGCCGCGGAGCCGGCGCCGGTCGACACGGCCTTGGCGCGGAAGCTTGCCCACGCGCACGGCTGCCTCGCCTACGTGCCGCACGGCGCGCACGCGGTCGCGGTGCTCACGCACGAGCCCGGCGTGTGGCGCGAGGCCGCCGCGGCGCGACCGCAGATCGGCGAGCTCCGCGTCGCAACCGGCGCCGAATCGCTCGCGGCGGACGGGGACGCGAACGCGACGACGTGGGCGGTGATCGACGGCATCGAGCGTTACCCGCGCGGCACCCTCGCCACGCTCGCGAACGCCGGCCTGCCGGCGGTCGTGTTCGCCGCCAACGCGCGCTCGTTCGAGGTCTTCCAGCGCGTGGTGAGCGGCCACGCGGGTTTCCCGCCGGGCCGCGCCGTGGGTGCGAGCGAACTCGACGCCGAGATTGCGGCCGCCGGCTACCAGGTCGCGACGCGCGACCGGATCTTCAGCCTGACGCTCTCGATCCCGCACGCGATCCCGCCCGGGTACGAGATCGCACTCGGCAGCTTTTCGTTCTCGCAGGTCGAGCCCGAGACGTTCTTCGATTTCCTCGCGCGAGCGTTCGTGGTCGCGCTCGCGCCGGCGTCACCTCATGCGGCGCAGTCATCGGCCGAAAACGTAAACAGCAGCGCCGTGGGAGAACCGCATGTCTGAGACCGTCGTGATGACGATACCGGTCGTCACCGTGAGCGATATGACGCTCCCGCGGTGGATGTCGCCGTTCGCGCGGCACCTCTTCAGCATCCCGACGCACATGACGCTGCAAGAGCGGCTGACGCTCTGCAACACCGCGCTGCAACTGCCTGGGGGCTTCGTCGCGCTCGAGATCGGCAGTTATCTCGGCGCGAGCACGGCGTTCCTCGGATTTGCGGCGCTGCACCGCGCGGGCTTCGTGCACGCGGTCGATCCGTGGACGAACGACGCGATGGGCGCCGAGGGCACGCGCGACACGTTCGCCGAGTTTCGCCGCAACACGGATCCGTTCGCGCACTTCATCGTGCCGCATCACGGCCTCTCCGCCGACGTGCACGCGCGCGACGGCGCGATCCCGTGCGACTTGCTCTTCATCGACGGCGACCATCACTATCCGGCGGTCGTCACCGATCTGCGCGCGTGGCTGCCCTCGCTCAAACCCGGCGGCACGCTGGTGATGCACGACATCGATTCGCCCGACGTGAAGCGCGCGTTCGACGACGTCGTCGGCACGCGAACCGTCGCGCCACCGACCGTGACGGACCGCCTGCTGATCTGCACGCCGGCCCTCTAGCGAGGCGCCTTCAGGCGGTTGCGGGGAGCAATCGTTCCTTGGCGGCTTGTTCGATCGTGATGTCGCGCGATGCGCGGAAGTCGCCCGAGCGCACGTTGTAGGCGGCGGCGTTCATCGGCTCGGGCGGCTCGACGCCCGCGGCCAGCGCCTTCGCCGACGTGATGATGCGTTTGCGCCAGGTGATGATCGCGCGATCGCTGCTGGTGAGGTATTCGCGACTGCGATCGGCGATCGTGCCGTAGCCGCCCTGATTCGCCGTGACCGCGAGGTCTTGCGCCACGAACGACCGGATGCCGGTGTACGTCCGCTTCGCCTGTTCCGTGCGGTCGATGTCGTAGCGGTTCGTGATGTCTTCTTTCATGTGGAACGTGCCGGGGATCATCTGCGGCACGGTCACGCCGTCGTCGAACATCGCGAAATCGCGTTCGTCGAACGCGCGGTCGACCAGCGACCAATGCCGGAAGTGCAGCGAATGGTGATCGTCGATCGGCACGCGGATCTGCGAGAGCACCGGCACGCCGGCCGGCGTCGCGATGATCACGACGTACGGCATCAGGAATTGGTTCACGCGCCAGTGCCACTCGGCGTCGGTCGGCGCGTTGCGCTGCGCGGCGAGCATCAAGCCGTACGGCGTCTCGGAGGGAAACCAGCGCGGCTGCGTGTCGCTGAACGTGTTCGGATCGACGCGGCCGCCGCCGACCGCCGTCGTATCGAAGCGGCGGTGCAGAAACGCGACGTGACTCGAATCGATGTCGCCTTCTTGCACCTGCGCGTAGTTCGCTTCGGTGATGATCTTCGTCACGTAGCGGCGGTCGGCCGGCACCGCGAACAGATCCGCTTCGGGGAACGGCGGCTGTTTGTCGGCCGGCCCGAAGTACGCCCACAGCAATCCGCCGCGCTCGAGCACCGGATACGAACCGGTGCGCACTTTGTTCTTGAGCGTCGCGCCCTCGGGCGCATTCGGCAGATCGGTACACTGGCCGCTGACATCGAATTTCCAGCCGTGATAGACGCAGCGCAAGCCGCACTGCTCGTTGCGTCCCCAGAAGAGGCTCGCGCGACGATGCGGACAGTACGCGTCGAGCAGGCCGATCGCTCCGTTCGTATCGCGGAACGCGACGAAGTCCTCACCCAAGACGCGGATCTCGACCGGCGGCGAATCCGGCGGACCGACTTCGCTCGCCAGCGCGACCGGCGCCCAAAAGCGGCGGAACAGCGTGCCCATCGGCGTGCCGGGACCGGTGCGGACGAGCAGTTCGTTGTCGGCGGGAGTCAGCATGATGTGGTGCCTATCGGGCGGCCTGGTAGATCATCTCTTGCGCCGGAAACGACGCATCGATGCCTTTGTACTTCGCCGTGATGTCGATCGTGGGCTGCACGAGTGCCGGGGTGAGCGCCTCCGCGAACTTCGCGCGCGTCATCTTCGCGGCGACCGCCGGATCGATCGTCGCGTACTTCGCCAGGATCGCGGCGGACTTCGCTTGGTTGGCGTTCGCCCAAACGGCCGTGTCGCGCATCGACGCGGCAAACCGCGCGACGAGGTCGGGGTGAGCCTTTGCCCACGCCGCCGACGCGAACCATGCGCCGATCAGATACTCTTTGCCGATCGCCGAGTACGGCTTGCCGAGCACGCGCGTCGTCGTGCGCGCATCGCTGAGCGTCGGCTCGGCGATGATCGCGGCGTCGATGCGATGCTGCGCGAGCGCGCCGGCCATCTCCGGGAACGGCATCTCGACGAACTTCACCGTCGAGGAATCGCCGCCGTTTTGATCGACCCAGGCGGCGGGCGCGTACTGCCCGATGTTCTTCAGCCCGTTCGTCGCGATGATCTTGCCGTCGAGATCCTTGCCCGTTTTGATCGCCGAGCCGTCGTCGGCCATCAGCAGCGTCGTCGGCGCCGCGTCGAGGTAGAGTCCGGCCGCCGCGATGAGCACGATCGGCACACCCTTCTTATACGCGGCTTCCAGCGAGACGAGGTTCGAGAAGCCGACGTCGATCGCGCCACCGACGACGCCCGCGATGATCGCCGGGCCGTTGGTAATCGGCTGCACCGTCGCGTCGAGCCCGTTCTTCTCGAAAAAGCCGGCGTCTTTGGCATAGAACGCCTCGGAGCCGGAGTCGATCGGGATCGTGGCGACGTGGATCGGCGCCGGGGTCTGGGCAACGGCGGAGCCGGCGAGGGCGAACACGAGCACCGCGAGCGCGGCAAGATGACGAACGAGCATTGTTCCGCTGTTCGCGTTGGGGACGAACTTCCCGGTCGGCGTTAGCGCTCGAAGCCCCAGCGCCGGATCGCCGTGACGACCGCCGCGTGTTCGAGCGGGCGCAAGCCGGCCTCGAGCGCCTCGAGCGACGTCCCCGGTGCAACGCGCAACGGCGTGCGCACGAGCACCTCGCCGCGATCGGTCGCGGCCGTCACGCGGTGCACGCTCACGCCGCTCCAGCCGACGCCGGCCGCGATCGTCGCCTCGGGGCAACGCGCGCCGCGAAACGCGGGGATGCGCGCGCCGTCGGGCATCACGACATCGTCGTGCGCGGGGTCGAACGGCAAAAACGCCGGATGCAGATTCAACGTCTCGGGAAATCGCTCGACGAACGCCGCCGGCAGCAGATGCATCCAGCCGAGCAGCAGCACGAGCTCGGGCGAGCGCGCGGCGACCGCGTCGATCACGCGCGCATCGAAGGCGGCGCGTTCCTCGGTCGCGCGTTGCCACACGATCGCTTCGTCCGCGATGCCGGCGGCGCGCGCGCGCTCGCGCACCAGCGCGCCCGCGCGGTTCGTCACGACGTGCAGATCGAGGGCGATGCGTCCGGCCGCGACCGCGTCGATCACCGCCTGCGCGTTGGTGCCGCTTCCCGACGCCATGATCACGGCGCGCGCGCGCGGCAGTTCGTAGGCGAACGTGTCGGCGATGCGCGCGCCGGTGCGCGAGGCATACATCGCGATGAGCCGGTCGCCGGCGACGGCCGGAATTAGCGCGAGCGGACGCCGCTCGCCGAGCGATGCGAGCGCCGCATCGAGCAGCGCGGCACCAACGCCCGTCTTGCGATGCGCCGGCGCGACGCCGAAGGGGCCGAAGATGCCGACGTCGTCGCGCTCGCGATAGTCTCGCACCCACGGATAGCGTTGCGGAAACGCACGCGACGAGACGCCGAACGACGCAAAGCCCGCGATCTCGCCGGATTCCGTCTGCGCGTACCAGCCGCCGGTCGCGCGCGCTTCGCTCGACCACCAGCTCGGCGCGAACGTCCAATCGATCCATGCGGCGAGCCGGTCGTCGGCCGCGTCGTAGCGCACGAGACGATAACCGCGCGCCTCCGCGTCGCGGCGCGCGTTCGCGAGCGCATCGGCGCCGTAGCGGTCGCCGAGCGTCGCGAGGAGGTTGACCGGCACCTAGATGCGGGCGGGGTGAACGACGACCGGCTCGCCGCCCGGCGGGCATGGCGAGACGAAGCCGACGACGCTCGCGCTCGGCACGGCGGCGAGGGCGGCGGCGACGTGCATGAACGGCACGATCAGCGTGTAGCCGACGCCCATGTTGAGCGTGCGATAGCGCTCCTCGGGGCCGAGGTTGCCGCGCTTCACCAGCTCGGCCATCAGCGGCGGCACCGTCCAGCGCGACTGCTCGAACACGGCGCGCATCCCCGGCGGCAGCGTGCGCGGCACGTTGTCGATCAACCCGCCGCCGGTGATGTGCGCCATCGCCTTCACGTCGGCGACGCGCTGGATCGCGCGCACCTCGGCGGCGTACGACGGGTGCGGCGCGAGCAGTGCGTCGACCAGCGTTCCCGCGCCGAACGGCGCGTCGTACTCATCGGGCGGGATCAACGCCCGCGCGAGCGTGTAGCCGTTCGTGTGCAATCCGATCGACGGCAAGCCGAGGATCGCATCGCCTTCCGCCACGCGCGTGCGATCCGGCACGTCGGCGAGGTCGACGATGCCCACGATCGTGCCGGCCAAATCGAAATCGCCGGGCTGATAGAGCCCGGGCATCTCCGCCGTCTCGCCGCCGAGCAGCGCCATGCCGCCGTCGCGGCACGCGCCCTGCACGCCGCGCACGACGTCGGCCGCCATCGCGGGATCGAGCTTGCCCACCGCGAGGTAATCCAGGAAGAACAGCGGCGTGGCCGACATCACGAGGATGTCGTTGATGCAATGGTTCACGAGGTCGCGCCCGACGCCGTCGTAACGGCCGACGGCGGCGGCGATGAGGATCTTCGTGCCGACGCCGTCGGTCGAACCGACGAGTGCGCGCGTTCCGTCGCCCGGCAACTTGAACAAGCCGCTGAACCCGCCGAGCTCACCCAACTGGTCGGGATGACGCCAACCCGAGGCGACCTCGCGATAGAGCGCGACGGCTTCGTTTCCGGCGTCGATGTTGACGCCGGCGCGAGCGTAGGCGTCAGACATCGCAGGCGGCCACTTCACCACACGCCAATCGCTCACAATTCCGCATTTTTGGCGTTCGTTCCATTCACCGAAAGGAAGCTCATGCAGGTTCGCATCTCGACCGATGCCGCGGCGTCGGTCGCGACCGGCGCACTGGTCATCCCGGTCTTCTCCGACAAACAACTCGACGGCATCGCGCACGACATCGATGTGCTCACCGGCGGCGCGCTGGCCGACGTTCTGGCGTCGGGAGAGATCGCCGGCAAGGCCAACGAGTTGGCGCTCGTGCACGCCAAGGAGGCGCCGTTCAAGCGGGTCGCCCTCGTCGGCCTCGGTGACCGCGCGAAATACACGCCCGGCGTCCTCGCGCGAGCGGCGGGCACCGTGGTGCGTTCGCTCGGAAAGCGAAACGTGAGCGCGCTCGCCTTCGTGCTGCCGGCCGAGGCCGCAGCCGACGCGATGCTCGCCGCTTCGGCGATCGCCGAGGGCGCGATCGCCGCGACGCTCGACACGACCACCTACCGCACCGAACCCGACGCCCCGGTCGTCACCGCCGACGTGGCGATCCTCGCCGGCGGCTTCGATCGCGCTGCGCTCGACGCGGGCTTGCATCGCGGCACCGTGCTCGGCGAAGCGATCAACGCGGCGCGCCTCATGGCGCTGACGCCGGGCAACGACATGACGCCCACGCACCTCGCGAACCGCGCGAAAGAACTCGGCGCCGAGGCCGGACTCACCGTCGACGTGCTCGACGAAGCGCAGATGTCGGCCAAGGGCATGGGCTCGCTGCTCGGCGTCTCGCGCGGTTCCGACGAACCCGCGACGTTGACCGTGATGACCTATCGCGGCGACCCCGCGAGCGACGAGCTGCTCGCGCTCGTCGGGAAGGGCCTCACGTTCGATTCCGGCGGCATCTCGATCAAGCCGGCCGAGAACATGCACGAGATGAAGTACGACATGTCGGGCGGCGCCGGCGTGATCGCGGCGATGTCGGCAATCGGCAAACTCAAGCCGAAGCTCAACGTGATCGGCGTGATTCCCTCGAGCGAGAACCTTCCCGGACCGAAGGCGATGAAGCCGGGCGACATCCTGCGCGCGATGAACGGCAAGACGATCGAGGTGATCAACACCGACGCGGAAGGGCGCCTGATCCTCGCCGACGCGCTGTGTTACGCGCGCGAACTCGGCGCGACGAAGATCGTCGATGCCGCGACGTTGACCGGCGCCGTCGTCGTCGCGCTCGGCCACGCGGCGAGCGGCGTCGTCTCGAACGACGATGCGTTCGTGCAGACGTTCCTCGACACGGTGACCGACGTCGGCGAACGCTATTGGCGCTTGCCGCTCTACGACGATTTCGATCGTCAGATCAAGAGCGACATCGCCGACCTCAAGAACACCGGCGGTCGCGCCGCCGGCACGTTGACCGCCGCGACGTTCCTCAAGAACTTCGTCGCCGACGTGCCGTGGATTCACCTCGACATCGCGGGCACCGCCTACCTCGACAACGCCTCGTCGTATCTGGCGAAGGGGCCGACGGGAACGCCCGTCCGCGCGTTCGTCGCGCTCGTCGAGCGGCTCGCCGGCGCCTCGGCACACGAGGAACGGGTCCCCGCCCTGTCATCGCGAGCGTAGGCGCCAAGCGCTGCAGTCGAGCGACAGCGACCGGCACGCCCTTCGCGGATGTGGCGTGCCGCTCGTTGTCCCTCGACGACGGTTCGCTGCGCGAACCTGCTCGGGATGACAGCGGGCGCAGTATCGGGAATCAGGGGGAAAAGAAGATTCGCCCGTGAGGACCGCACGATGACCGTTGCCGAGATGACCGCCCGCGAAGAGTTCGTGAATCGCATTCGCGATCAGCATCTCGCACCGCTGTGGGAGGCGCTCGGCGGCCTGGTCACGGCCGAACCGAAGACGGTCATCGCGCCCTTTCAGTGGCGGTATCGCGACGTGCGGCCGGCGCTGCTCGAGTCGGGCTCGCTCATCACCGCGAAGGAAGCCGAACGCCGCGTCCTCGTGTTCGAGAACCCGAAGCTGCCGGGTCAGTCGAAGATCACCAACAGCCTCTTCGGCGGCTTCCAGCTCATCATGCCGCACGAGACGGCGCCGCCGCATCGCCACATCCAAGCGGCGCTGCGCTTCATCATCGAGGGCAGCGGCGCGTACACCGCGGTCGACGGCGAACGCACGCTCATGCGTCCGGGCGATTTCGTGATCACGCCGTCGTGGACGTTCCACGATCACGGCAACGACACCGAGGAGCCGATGGTGTGGCTCGACGGGCTCGACATGCACATGGTGCGCCTGTTCGAAGCGAGCTTCCGCGAAGGCTGGATCGACGAAGAGCCGATCGAGCCGACGAAGCCCGAGTGGGACGCGCTCAACCGCTACGGCGCCAACATGGTGCCGGTCGAGCACAGCCATCGCGCGAAGACCTCGCCCGTCTTCAGCTATCCCTACGATCGCACGCGCGAAGCGCTCTTCGCGTTGCAACGCGCCGAAGCGCCGCACGCGCACTTCGGCTATAAGATGCGGTACATCAACCCGCTCACTGGCGGCGACGCGATCCCGACGATCAGCACGTTCATGCAACTGCTGCCGAGCGGCTTCAGCACCGCGCCGTATCGCGCGACCGACAGCACGGTGTTCGTGCCGGTCGAGGGCACGGGCACGACGACGGTCGGCGGCCTGACCTTCGACTGGGAGCCGCACGACGTGATCGTCGTGCCGAGCTGGATGAAGTACACGCACACGGCCTCGAGCGACGCGGTGCTCTTCTCCTACTCCGATCGCGGACCGCAGGAGCTGCTCGGGTTCTGGCGCGAGGAGAAGTGACCTCGACCGCGTCCGAGCGCGGGACGCGGCATACGCTCCGCATCGACGACTGCGACCTCAGCTACCTGCGCGGCGGTGCGGGGCCGCCACTGCTCTTTCTCCACGGCGCGGGCGGCGTCGCACGCTGGACGCCGTGGATGGAGACGCTCGCGGGATCCTACGACATGATCGTGCCCGACCACCCGGGATGGGGACGCTCGTCGACGCCCGAGTGGTTCGACAACGTCCACGATCTCGCGTACTTCTACCTCGACCTCATCGACGCGCTCGGGCTCGAGCGCGTGCACCTCGCCGGCCAATCGATCGGCGGCTGGATCGCGGCGGAGATGGCCGTGCGCAGCACGAGCCGTCTGGCGACGCTGACGCTGATCGCGGCTGCCGGCCTGCGCGTCGCGGGTGCCGAGACGTTCGACATCTTTCTCGCCTCGCCCGAAGCCAACGTGCGCGCGTCGTTCTACGATCAGACACTCGCCGACGCGCAGCTCGCGGCGACCGCCGTGACGGGCGAGGACGTCGATATCTTCTTGCGCAACCGCTTCGCCGCCGCGCGCGTCGCGTGGCAACCGCGCTTGTACGATCCGCACCTCGCGAAGTGGCTGCACCGCATCGACGTGCCGACGCTCGTCGTGTGGGGCGCGAACGATGCGATCTTACCGATCGCCTTGCAAGCCGAATACGTGCGCCTCATTCCGGGTGCGGCCGCCGCGACGATCGATCGCTGCGGCCACATTCCGCTCGCCGAACGGCCCGCGGCCGTGATCGAACGGTTCACCGCGTTCACCGATGGAGTTCCCGCATGAGAATTCTCGCGTTCCACCTGATGCCGTATGCCGACATCGATCAATCGTTCACCGAGAAGTACGACGCAGCATGGGTCGTACTGCCCAACACGTACTTCGATCGCGAGAAAGGCCATCAGCTCTACAACCGCTTTCTCGACGAGCTCGAATACGCTGATCAGCTCGGCTTCGACGGCGTCTGCGTCAACGAGCACCATCAGAACGCGTACGGTCTCATGCCCTCGCCCGGCATCATGGCCGGTGCGCTCTCGCGCCGCACGAAGGGCTGGCTCGCCGTGCTGGGCCGCGCGTTGCCGCTGCTCAACAACCCGCTCACCGTCGCCGAAGAGTATGCGATGCTCGACGAGATCACGGGCGGACGGCTCATCGCCGGCTTCGTGCGCGGCATCGGCTCGGAGTACCACTCCTCGGGTGTGAATCCGACCGAGTCGCACGACCGCTTCCACGAAGCGCACGATCTGATCATCCGCGCGTGGACCGAACCGGGTCCGTTCCACTTCGAGGGCAAGTACTACGATTTCAAATACGTGAACACGTGGCCGCGGCCGTATCAACAGCCGCATCCGCCGGTGTTCATCCCCTCGCAAGGTTCGAGCGAGACGATTCGCTGGGCCGCCGATGCGAGCCGTCGCTACACGTACTTGCAGACGTTCAGCCCGATCAGCGCGGTCGCCAAGTACATGCAGATGTACAAGGACGTCGCGCGCGAGCAGGGCTACGAGGCGACGCCCGATCAGCTCGGCTGGTCGGTGCCGATCTACGTCGCCGAAACCGACGAGCAGGCGCGCGAAGAGGCGCGTCCGCACGCCGAGATGTTCATCAACAAGTTACTCAAGAAACCGGTCGAGATGCTGCTGCCGCCCGGCTATCTGACGCTCGGTTCGATGAAGGGCGTGATGGCGGCGAAGGCCGGCATGTCGGTGCACCGGACGCTCGAGGACCTGATCGACTCGGGTTCGTTCATCGTCGGCAGCCCCACGACCGTACGCGAGAAACTGCGCGAGGCGCAGGCGCAGATCGGCTTCGGCAACCTGCTGATGACGATTCAGTTCGGCTCCCTTCCGCACGACCTGACCATGAAGAACATCGAATTGCTCGCGAAGCACGTCGTCCCGTACCTCAAGGAAACCGCCGCCACGGCCGGTGCCGCTGTCTAGCTCGGCAACCGAGCATCGGCTCACGCCTTCGACCTCGGCTGAGCAAACCGTGACGCAACCGTGTGTAGTTTTGCTTCTCCCGGGATAGAAGGTTTCTCGGAGGTTCATCATTATGAACAAACACTCGCTTCAAGCAGCAGCACTCATTCTCGCCATGTCGGCCACCGCCGCGATGGCGAGCGCCCAAACGAGCACCGGAACCAGCGGCGCGGCCGGCGCCGGCGGCGGTTCGCAGCCGAACACGATGACCCATAGCAGCACCGCGGTTCCCTCGCCTTCGGCCTCGTCCAAGAGCAAGAAAAAGAACCTCGCGCGCCACGGCCCTCCCATCGATGCGGCCGGCGCCAACTCGGGGAGCTCGAGCCACCCGTCGTCGGGCACGAACGTTCCCTCGACCAGCGGCATGAGTTCGAATGCCGGCGCCGGCACCGGTGCGGGCACGGGAGCGCAGGCGGCCGGTTCCGGCCACTAATGCAGCCCCAGGAACCCGTGATCAGCGATCCCGAGCTGCCGGACACCGTGCCGCAGACCGAGATCATCAATGACCCCGATCTTCCTCCCGATACGCTCGTCGACTAACCGGCGTCGCGTTCGTTGAGTCCATCGCGGGCGACGGCAAGCGCCAGACCCGCGAACGGAATCCAGAAGAACGCCAGCTCCACCACGCCGACGAGATCGACGAAACCGTGCACGAAGCGGCCGGCGATGCCTGCGCAAACGCAGGCCGTCAGCCGCTTCGTTCGCGCGTCGGCGCGACGGTACGCCGCCCGAATCGCGGATACGATCCGCCACCAGCCGAACGCGATCGCGACGACGCCGGCGATCCCGGTGTCGGCGAGCAGCGAGACGATCACGTCGTGCGGGTGCGTGCCGACGATCGCATCTTCGGTGCTGCTCGGCGTGCGAAACGCCGGATAGACCACGGCGTAATTGAGCGGACCGACGCCGACGAGCGGAAACGCCGCGGCGATGCGCAGCCCCGCTTGGATGGCGTCGACGCGCACGAAGCGTTCGCTCACGCGGTGGTGCGTGACGCCCGGCGCGATCACGACGATGATCGCGACCACGACGAGGGCGAGCGTCACGCCGCCGGCGAGGGCGCGCCGGCCGAGCCACCAGAGTGCGACGATCGCGGCGAACGCGCCGCCGATCCAACCGCCGATCGAGAACGTCGCCACCAGCGCGATGGCGCCGGCGAGCGCAGCAGCGATCGCCGTCCACCGCAACGCCGGCCGGGTCGTCGCGAGCGCGGTGCCGCTCGCGAGCGCGGTGAACGGCACGAGCCAGGCCGCGAATTGATTGGGCGTAACGAAGAGGCCCGTCGCGCGGCCCAGGTTCGCGGCGTAGACGTCGGCCGGCCGGTGCGTAAGCTGCATCGCGAGTGCGACGAGCGCGAGCGCGAGACCGCCGGAGACGGCCGTTCCGATGACGCCCGCCGCGACGCCCGGCGCGCGCCACCAGCGCACGATCGCCAGGTGCACGGCGAGGGACAACAGCGCCATGCCGGTGACCTCGAGGCTGTGAACGAGATCGAAGCCGGCGAGAGCCGGCACCACGAGCGCGAGCATCCACGCCGCGAGCGTAACGCGTGAGGCGGCCAGGCGTTCGCGCTCCCCGGCGCCGGCGAGCGAGATCGCCGCGACGAGCGCGGCCACGACCAGCGACGCCGCCAGCCCGATCGCGCCGCTGCGCGGCACGACCGCGGCTCCGACCGGAATCGGACCGTCGATCGGCGCGAGCATCGTGTAACCGCCGATCGCGAAGAAAAACCACGCGAGGGCCGCGTTGCGGATCGCCGGCGAGACGGCCAAGGGTTAGAGTTTGAGCGCCGGTTGCCGGTCGCTGTTCGGCGCCGCGATCACCGGCTCGCTCGGGTACGCGCCGGTGAGACACCCGAGACAGAAATCGGTGCGATCGCGGCCCGTCGACTCGACGAGCCGTTCGACGCTGAGGTAGCCGAGCGAATCCGCGCCCACGCGCTCGCGAATCTGATCGACGGTCAGGTTCGCGGCGATCAACTCCTCGTACGTCGCCATGTCGACGCCGAGGTAACACGGGTGCACGATCGGCGGCGAGGTGATGCGCAAGTGCACCTCACGCGCTCCGGCCTCGCGCAGAATCGAAACGATCCGCGGCGTCGTCGTGCCGCGCACGATCGAATCGTCGACCACGATGACGCGTTGCCCGCGCAAGTTCTCGACGATCGGATTGAACTTCAGGTGAACGCCTTGGCTGCGCATCGTCTGATCGGGGCTGATGAACGTACGGCCGATGTAGCGGTTCTTGATCAGCCCTTCGACGTAGGGCAAGCCGCTCTCCGATGCGTAGCCGATGCCACCCGGAATCGCCGAGTCGGGGACGGCCATCACGACGTCGGCCTCCACCGGATGCTCGCGCGCGAGCGCGCGGCCCATCTCGTAGCGCGCCATGTAGATCGAGCGGCCGGAGAGCACCGAATCGGGCCGCGCGAAGTAGATGTACTCGAACATGCAGAGCGCCGGCGGCTTCTCGATCTCGATGCGGTCGGTGCGCATGCCGTTGGCGTCGATCACGACGATCTCGCCGGCTTCGATCTCGCGCAGGTAGTGCGCGCCGACGGTCGCGAGCGCGCACGATTCGGAGGCGATCATGTAGCCGTTCTCGCCGTAGGTGCCGATGCACAGCGGACGCACGCCCCACGGATCGCGAAACGCGATGATCGCGGTCGGCGTCGTCATGACGATCGAGTACGCACCCTCGGCGGTGCGCATCGCGTCTTTGATGCGCTCCACGATCGTCGAGGCCGTGCCGTAGGCGATCGTCTTGGCGAAGATCTCGCTATCGGAGGTCGCGTCGAGTTCGACGTGTTCGGGCAGCGCCGCGAGCAGCGCGTCGGCGTTGGTCAGGTTCCCGTTGTGCGCGAACGCGAACGAGCCGGCCGAACTGTGTTCCACGAACGGTTGCGCGTTGACGACCACCGACGATCCGCTGGTGGAATAGCGCGTGTGACCGATCGCGCAATCACCCTGCATCCCGCCCAGGATCTCTTCGTTGAAGACGCCGGTGAGCAAGCCCATCTCACGATGGCTGACGATCGCTCGGCCGTTCCCGACCGCGATGCCGGCGCTTTCTTGGCCGCGGTGCTGCAGCGCGTAGAGTCCGAAATAGACCAGGCGCGCGACATCGAGACCAGGCGCGTAGATCGCCGCGATACCGCACATGCCGGGCGGTGTTCGTCAGTCGTCGCGACTACGCATCCCGAAGAGCTCGAGCAGGGCGACGAAGATGTTGATCGCGTCGAGGTAGATCGAGATCGCGAGGTCGACCGCGGTCAGCCCGTCGCCACCGGCGCGGATGCGGCTGAAGTCGACCAGCACGAGCAGCGTGAAGATACCGAGCGTGAGCCACGCGTACACGCCGGGTTGCAGAAAGTGGAAGAACATCGACACGACCCCGACGAGCACCAGCGCCATCAACGCGCCGAACGCGAGCCCCTGGAACCGCCGCCAGTCGAGCGAGAACGTGAACGCCACGCCGCCCAGCACGAGCATACCGAAGCCGGTCGTCGCCGCCGCATCGACCACGACCTCGGGGCCGCTGACGTTCACATAGCGCATGAT
>Ga0116229_10005883_pt1 | contig 19853 bp, 8 predicted proteins | sample S1TSphgellanicum_3_FD_87313 | JGI IMG/M metagenome (GOLD analysis project Ga0116229, IMG submission 87313) | Host-associated microbial communities from peat moss isolated from Minnesota, USA - S1T2_Fc - Sphagnum magellanicum MG | ecosystem: Host-associated > Plants > Peat moss > Unclassified... | reverse complement strand
GGGGGGGGGTGGGGGGGGAAAGGGAAGTTGGCGGGAGAATCTGCGGAAGAAGAGGAATCAGTCGCTGCTGGTGCTTCTTCTTGTGTGAGGTTCGTGCTGTGCCTTGACGTACTTCACTAGGATTTGTTGATTTGTTTGTTTGTAATTGGGTTTCTTGACTGTGTTTGGCTGGGGGTAGGTAGATTGGGAGGCTTTTCTAGGGTTTCGTGAATTTCAGAGGGGGTAGCTTGAAGTAGTGTTGCTGTGACAAGAGGGGTTGGTGCAGCAGCAGCAGCAGCAGCAAAGGAGGTGTTGTAGAGTTGAGGAATAGATGACGTCGTTTGGAGGCTCACAGTATTGGTGCCATCAATGCAATCGGACAGTGGAGCCGGTCCTGGGGAGAGGTGATATAGTCTGCCCCCAGTGCAATGGTGGTTTTGTGGAGGAGGTCAACAACAGCTCAGCGGGAGGAGGTGGAGATGGACCCCCAGGTCATCTCCCTGACATATATCCATTTCCTTCTGATTTGCAAGTGGATTTGGATTCCTCCGGTGGCAGTCCTCAAGGAGCAGCAGAGGGACCAGGTGGGGTACCGGCAGGGTTTCGGCGCTATCAACCTGGACAACGAGGACAACGAGGGCCATTTCCAGGAGGTCAACCTGCATTTCTTCAAGTGCTGGAGGCGATGTCAGCAGTGCTCCAGCAAATGCAGGGACCGCAGGGGGGGCAACAAGAAGCTGCCGGGGAAGGTGACCCACCAGGTGGGGAAGGAGGGAGGGGGAGGGCTGGGGTAGGACCTGGTGGAGGAGGAGGGGATATCTTTCTCTTGCAAGGGCAGATGCAAAACTTTCTTGGGGGTGGGGGCAATGTGGAAGTCTTCTTTGATAATGGAACAGGGGTCCCAAGGCGGTTGCCAGGAAACTTTGGAGACTACTTTTTGGGACCAGGGTTAGATCAGCTCATTCAGCAGCTTGCAGACAATGATTCCAACAGGTATGGGGCACCCCCTGCATCTAAATCTGCCATTGAAGCAATGCCCACCATTCAAATATCACATGAGCATCTAGGGACTGATGCAGCACAGTGTGCAGTTTGCAAGGATGAATTTGAAATTGGTGCCCAAGTGCGGCAGATGCCTTGCAAGCATATGTATCATGAAGATTGCATTCTGCCATGGCTGGCTCAGCACAACTCATGCCCTGTTTGTCGGTATGAAATGCCTACTGATGATGCTGATTACAACCAAGCACGCTCCTCGCCACAATCAAACTCTACTGCTGCTTCTAACTCAGGGAACACTCAACCTGCGGGTGATGCTGAGGGAACCCCTGGTGGGTTCACATTCTGGGGTTCGCCTGTGTCATATGGTTCCGGGGAAATTCCCCAATATGGAGCTGAGAGGAGTGCAGGAGCTAGAACACGTGGGGCTTCTGTACCAGGACCTGCACCAGGACCAGCTCCAAGTGCTGGTGGAGGAGCCAGACGGTTTTCAATCCAGCTTCCCTGGCCATTTCGTTCATCTGCTCCTCCACCAGCTCCTGCTCCCAGTGGGCAAGCAGAAACCTCAGCATCAGGTGCACATGGTGCATCATCAGGAGGAGGCTCCAATCAGTCCTCAGGAGGTCGAATGACAGATGATGATAGTGATTACACCATGTTTGAACCTAGACAGGAGGATTTGGACTAACTGCTTGTGCTGCAGACTCAACAGGCTTGAAGTGCTCTCCAGCAATGGAGACATGCGTTGAGGGTTATGGATATCTTTCTTTCAGGAATTGTGATTAGGTAAGGAGTTTGTAAATGAGTTGGATAGACTGAGATTTGTGGGGTCTTTGGAGGTGCGGTTGTCTTTGAGGAGCTATCCACTTCTATGAGAGGGAAGCTTGAAGCAAGCCACCAGATTTGTCGTAGAGCACTGGAGAGAGTCCCAGTTCATTTTCTTTTTTTTCTGTGATCACTTTGCATGTGTAGTTTCTTTTCTTTGCAGGACCACAAGCCATCTTGCTGCAAACTTGTGTAGGACTTTCCAGAGGGTTGACAGGTGCAGAGTGTTTTGGGTCACTGCATGCTAGAGCAGAGTTTGGAAAGTTCTCATTGGGTAGGGATTTGGCATGGGATCATGCAATGGTCATTATGTTGAGTAGCTGTGTTTATAAGCAATGGGTAGCAGCAGGTAATTTGGTCTTCCTTCTCCCTTTTGTATCATCAGGCAATGAAGTATGCATTCCTTCAAAACGAAACACACACAAATAAGCTGTCCAGCACATGTTTTGTGAGATCTACTTTTGCTTCATCAGCAGATGCCAGTTTCTATCATTGAGAAACCTGCTCGCATACTCATTCTCAAGCATGAAATTTAGGCTTTGACTCTTGCATAAGATCACTTAGGTTAGGTGGCAGTGCCCTCCAGCAACTTGTATGCATGAGTTTTGTTAGAATCTTTCTACAAACAATATGCATATTGTATGCAGGGATTAGTTTGTTGTTGGCTTGTATCATGGCCACCCATGCTTATTCAACATTATTTTAAGTGGCTGTTTTGCAGGATCAAGAGACTGTTTGTGGGTCATTTGGGTTTGTTGGCATACTAACGTGTGTCTCCAATGTGCGGTGATCTGTGCAGCCCTTTAAGGTTAGGGCTGTCAGGTACTGCAATTGCCTGATATGCAGCAAACACTGGAGCAGGGCTTGGTACAAAGTTTGTTATCTTTGTGCTAGATGTGAAGTGCTGGGTACATGAATTGGCCAATTTTTCCTCTTTCTAGTAAGCTCATGTTTACTGTGGTAGATGAGAGAATTGATACCTGAGAGCCTTTGTAGCCTAGGATCAGGTTAAAGTGCCCCAGCTGCATTTTTTGTGTGCATTTTCATTGATATGACTGATTGCATCCTAGTATTTTTGCACTCAAAGCGTCTTAGTCTCCATTATAGTTGCAAGGTGCACCTAGAAACAGACAAGTATTTGCCATGATTGACGCTGTGGGATGCTTGCATGGCACAGGAAAAGCCAAAGAATAGGACTCAAAGATGGAGCTTTGACGAGTCATTTCACACAGATCACAAGGAAACATGAGTGGACAAGAAAGCAGAGGATGGCTAGAAGATTCGTGGGCCCACAACATGGCCTAGTCATGAGGCAAATGCTCTCTGCCAATTCACTTGGCAGTATTCAGTATCCACGTACATAAGCCTAGAGGACTGGGAGCTATCAGGATTCAACCTGTTTTTTGAGGTTATCTGGTATTTACTCTTAAGCTTCTCATCAACCTCTCCTTCTGGTTGAATTATTGGTTGTCAAATATTTGTAGAGCATGCAAGATTATATAAAACTTAGAAGTTTACCTTCGTGTAACCTCATGCCATGTGAAGGCTGTCTTGATAGGTTTTGACTCCTGGTCATACCAATATGCAAAGTATCCCTTAGAGTTGATGACGGAACAGACTACTCCAGTATCAGACATTAAAGCTGCACACTTTGCTAAAAACTTGCAACCGCTAATGGTAGTGATCAATGTCAGTCTTCTTTGCACCTACTTCCATTGCTATCTACACATGGAGGGCATGGCAAGCATTACATGTGCTCAGAGGTCCCACAGAGCTATCACAGCTGCATATAGTCTGTGAGCCTGATAAACCTCACTGGGGCTGGAGCTGGCTGGCGTGGTGGATAGCAGCCACTTGGAGAACTGGATATTTGGCAATAATGCTTCTTCTGAGGATGTATCTGATGGCAACTCTGTGAAGATTGTTCATGGGAATGTGGCAACTCCTGTGGGAGAGACTGACACTGAGCCCAAGCTGAAAAACTTACTTGTGAAGCAAAAGAATCTTGTGCCTAACTCCAGACCAGTTTCTAGTGAAAGCTGGACATCACACTGGGTTGGACCACTGTGAAATCTGGAGATCACACCAGAGATGCCTCATTCAAGTTCTGCTTTGGCAAATGGAAACAGCCAAAGCCAAAAAAACCACAGCTCAACTGTGCCTTCCAAGTCAGTTCAACCCACTAGTCCTTGAAGCCAGGAGCACCATCTCAACTACTGCCAGATCTACTCCCAGCATGCCAATTGGAAACCCTTGATTTGGCACATTATAGAGCAAAGCAGGATCACTCCATGACAATAACAGCCCTGCAAGCTCTCCAATCTAACTATATGCAGGCAACACAGTCTGCAAGAAATAAAAGCCCGATCTCACAGCACCCAAAAGCAATACCCAGGAACAATGCCCAGAAGAAGATGGGTGGGTCACTGCAAAGAAGTGCCTGTTGTTCCCCCCATCTCTGAGGATGTGACCTGCAGCTTTGGTCCTATGATGGGTCCTTTGAGCCCACGGTTTGCTGTTAGCACAGCCAAAGTATTAAGGGTGCTCCTGAACCCATTAGATCCATTAGGATGGAGCGGTCTTTTCAGCAACTTTGGGCACTTATCTTTTGTAGTTTTAACAAATTGTTTTCTACCATGATATTCCAATACAAGCACTAGGGCAACCTTTCCCTATTAAGTTTAGGGTTTAGGGCAACCTTTCCCTCAACCCTAAACCCCATGGCCAAACAAAAGAAATCTAACATATTGAGTCATTCCATAACATGGAATATTGAAAAACCTAATTCATTCCACATACAAATAATTTGATTTAAAATTTTTCTTATAATATACATACATTCTTTACCCAATTTGCATCCATCAAAAGTCTTAGAGTGCTTCGTTTTGAAGAAATTATAAATGAGAGATTTGTGAGGTGAAGATAAACATTATACTCTTAGAAGAAGGTATATAGGTTAGTATGTATTGTCTAAGTGGAAGTTGTGTGGTGAAATAAGGCATTAAGAGGTAGGGTGCTATTATCACCCTTTAATTTTAAATAACATAAGGGTGTCTACTCAACCTCTTTATGGGATTGATTCAAGGGAGGACATATAGGTAAGCCCCATAGAGTTAGCAAGAAGGAGAATAACATGACAATAGATTTAGTCATCATGGAAGGTAACATAAAACTCCTTGAACCAAAGGGAGAACCTTAAAACATAACTCCCCTAACTTTCCCCATGTTTTGGCAGCAAACATTAGTAGAAAAAGGCATTTTTTCGATTTTTTTTGTGAATAATTTGCAATCATAAGAGACATTTACAACCAAAATCCTTTTATTTTTTATCCACGTTGGACAAATCACATAAGACAATAGTTGCAAAAGACATGGATTGTGGATGTATAAAAATAGTCAATGAAACATGATTTCATCCTTTGATTTATTATATATGTATTGTCATTTGCAACTTACCATGCAACTAATTTGGTCATCGTAACAACAAATAATGTGTTGCCATGTGGCAACATATTTTAATATTTCAAATTTATTTTTAATTTAATCTTTATAAAATACACGTCATCCATTTTGTATGGTATTAGTGTATGACACATGACAAAACATTATTTTGCCACGTGGCATATAAATTGTGTCCATTTATTTTTAAGGTGAAATATTTGGTGCCATGTGGCATATAAAGTGTGTCCATTTATATTTTGAGGGTTAATTATTTGGTGACACATGGCATGTTAAGCCCTATTTCATATTTAAAATTTTCAATTAACTGATTAATTTTGGATTGTTTAATTTAAGGTCAATAGGATGTCAACATGTAGATAGGTAATGAGGGTCTAGGCCTAAAGTAAGTAGATAGGCTTAGGTTAATGAAATAAATTTAAGAAAATCCTAATTTTATTTTGGGTTTTAGCCTTTAGGGTTGATTTTTTAAATTTGGTTCATCCCTTGAATGACATTTGCACTTTGAACAATTATAGTGCACTTATTTATATATTACACATGAAAAGAATGAAAGGCAAAAAATATGCGTTAAACATTGTGGTTGCAAGTGTCACCAACTTAGTCCCAAGTTATTTGCAACTACCATCTAATATCCATACTATACTAAATTAGTTTATCCATTAACTATATCAATTATTATAAGTAACAAAAATTAATAAGTAATAATATAATAATAATATTTTTATTATCTCATTTGTTCTAGTTACTTATAATTATAATATTAAATATTTTAAATAGTAATATAATAAATATATATAATAATTCATGTCATTATATTACAATATAATATGGATCAATTACATTTATATACTTTATTATAGTATTACTAAATTTTAATAATAAAAATAACGAATTATTTATTAAATTATTATTGTAACAAGTGGCTAGCTTACACTACCTAATTTGTCATTATTATTTTTCTTACTATCTCATTTGTTATCGTTATTATTCTCAATTTTTGGAATCAAATAAAAATATTCAAAAGTCAAATGTCCATTTTTAGACTCAATGAATAATTTTCTGACTTGAAATATTAATTTTTAGATTCAAAAATAATAATTCAAAACTCAAATCTCAATTTTCAAATCAAATACGTTTTTTGGAATTAAAAAAATCAAAATTGAAAAATAAAATTTCAGGTTCAAATAACAAATTTCAAATTCAAATAATTGAAATAAAAAATTTCAGATTCATGTTTTTTTCAAATTTAAATATTTTTTAATGAATTGAAATACCAAATTTCATATTCAAATACCAATTTCAGAATTGAAATATTGACTTTTTGGTTTAAATTTTTAAAATTCAGAATTGGAATAACAATATTCAGATTCCAATATTTTTTTTGAATTCAACTAATAATTTTCAGAATTAAAGAAAATAAAATTCAAATTATTTTTTTACAATCAAATAAGCAATTTTCATATTCAAATCTAATTTTCAGGATTCAAATAGCATTTTTTTATTCAAATAATTTTTTTCAAAATTGAAATATTTACCTTTACGTTTAGAGTTGGAATAAAAAAATTCACATTCAAAATGTTATTTTTGAATTCAACTAACAATTTTCGGAATTCAACAAAGAATTTGAAATTCAAATAACAATTTTTAGAATTGAAACATGAACTTTCATGTTCAAATTTAGTTTTCAGAATTGAAATAGCAATTTTCAAATTCAAATAAAAAATTTCAAAATTGAGATATTGATTTTTAGGTTTGAAATTTAAAATTTCAGAATTGGAATAACACTTTTCAGATTCAAATAATTTTTTTGAATTCAACCAACAATTTTCAGAACTCAAATAAAACTTTTCAAATTCAAATAAAAATTTCTACAATTGAAATAATTTTTAATAGTTAAATTTAAAAATTCAGAATTGAAATAATGATTTTTAGAATTGAAATAAAAAATTTCAGATTCAAATATAACTTTCAGAACTAAAAAATTGAGTTTTAGGTTTAAAAGAACAATTTTCAGAGGTCAAATATTAATTTTCAGATTCAATGTATGAACAATAAATATACATATGCATAATTAATATATATACAAACATAATTTTATGATATATGTAATATATCATAAATATAGCTTTAATACATACATGAAAATATACCTCTAAATCATTGTAGAATACCTTTAGGGTGAAAATAATTTGGTTGTTAATGCAACTTATGGGACATATAAATCTATTCATGGATGAAAATAAATTACAAAACCATCCAACCAATATGATGAAGTTCTCAATAGTTGGAACATAGTTATAAAAATGACCAAAATAGTTGAAATTTGATCTTATAGTTGTAAATATTTTCAAACCTAGTCACAAACAATTACAAGTTGCATGTAGTCACAAATGGAGTGGTTACATTTTGGTTGATTTCTACTAATGAAGTGTTTTCAATGGGTGGATACTTAGGTTGGGTTGTTCTTTTATGTATACAATGGGACCACAAATGTACCCCAATATTTGTAAAGATCCAAGTGCCTAGGGCAAGAATCATAAACCCCTCTTGGCCCATACTAATATTGTCACAAGGTGACATAGAAATTGTGACCACAATCAAAGTTTATTTCAACTATGAAAGTAAGGCTATTGAAAGGCAAGTTGGAGATGCCAAACGACAATTGTTGCAAGTAAACCACTCATGGAATACAACCACAATGATATCAAAATGATATCAAAATAGTCATTCATTACCATGTGGTAAAGGAAGAGACTTGTTGAATGGATCATTAGATTCATCATCTAGTTCAAATGATGGGGGAGTTAATAGGAAAGGTCGACCTCACCCTTCACCAATAGTAAGATGGGCAAGGGTGTCACGTAGCTGGAAACCTTGGGTGCCAGCAAGGTAAAGTAGACAATTTTTACTCCTTGTCACAAAAGAAAACAAATAGCCATAAACAAGTTTTAATGTATTGAAAGTAGATTTTTTAAAACTTTAATGATCAACACGAGGATAATCTTTAATTTTATCACAATGATGTTGATTAATCACATATTTAATATGCATTCAAATAAATATTTAAAATAAAATTGTTGTACTTTTTTTCCTACTTTTTAGGTTCAAATTTGTACAAGTAGGCGAAAGTAGATGAATTATTCAATATTTTTCATTATCAACATAATGTAATTGTAAAATGTACTTGTAAGTTTTCAATGTTTAAATATTATAGTAAAATAAATCAAAATTTCTAACGGAAAAGTATGTTTAAATTCAATTTGACAAAGTATGTTTAAACTTAATTTGACTAATCATTTTCAAACATACTGGTTATCTACTTTTATTGTGCCAAATTTTTTCAAATTTTGTAATCACTTCACTATAAACTCAAAAAAAAACACCATGTTTTTATTATGTTATTTAAAATAAATTTCAATTTACTGTCTTCTACTCATGTCAAAAATTGGACCATTTTTTTACTTCCTTTCTTAAACTATTTTTTTGGTATACTTTACTATGCTCTCACCCCTTTATTTTCCATGGCATCTAATAATGCCCCTATGATGGCACCCTCCACCACAATACAAGGTAGTAAAAGTTTTAAAATTACCTTGAGTATAATAAGAATTCAAATTTAGATGCTTTTGTTTGGGTGCTTAAACAATACATCAAAATCAATGGAATCTTCAATGAATCCACCAAAATTGCTTACTTTTAATGGACATTTAAAGCTTCAACTTCAAGATAGGGGGACAATTTCATGAATAGCCATCTCGAATGCACTTTTGATGATTTTGCCCAATCATTTTACAAATGGTATTGCAAGGTTCAAATGGATGAACAAGTTTACATGGACTTGTAGACCATAAAGCAAAATGTTAACAATTTTGGAAGAATATTGTGAACGCATTTTTATTTTAATAGAAACCTCATGGAAGTACTATTAACACTTCTCTTATCTACTACACATGTAACTAGACAAATCATTCAATGACAAATTGCCCTTAGAAAGTGGAGCTTCAATAAATGTTAAGGAAAAAAACATAGGACTAGAATGTAACCTTTGATTTTGAAAAAAAAAGGTTATAGATAGTACCATCAACATGGTGATGCTAGTAACCATGAAGAATAAGACACCTAAGGAGGTAGCTTTTGAGTGAGATTCTTTGAAAGGCAAAGGTTCACAAAAATGGCAGGAGCGAAAAAAGTTCATGCAAATGATGGTGAATATTGTCAAGGAATTGCAAAAGGTAGAAGACCAACAAAGGTACCTACCATCCTTAAACCGTCATGGTCAATATAATTGGCATGATTATTGCTTGCTATGGACCATCCAGAAGTGCTACTTTTAATTGCAACGTTTGAAGTGAAAAAAAAATTAGGGAAACAAATCTTGGACAACAAAATTGTTATCACCATTGGATAGTTATTGTATTTGGCCCTAGACCCAAATATTTATTTCAATTCGCATATAAGGAGGAAACCAATTGCTCCAAACCTATTATCACTATTTTTGTAACTACAATAAATCATTAAATGGCGATAATTGAAGTGCATGTGGTCAAGAACATGCTAGATGATGGCTTATTGGGTAGACGACATGGAGTTAATGTTATCATAAATGGATTGTAATAGAAGTTAAGGATTACTTCCACCTCAACTTGCTTTGTTCAATTTGAGGATGGTAGATTTCTCATATGACAAACCTTTGGAATCATGTTTAACATATGAATTTGCATCCATGGTATCCCGTACATTGTTATCTTTATCATCATTAACAACCACTAAAAGAAAAACATGTATTTTCGATTGGTCTCTACAATTAAATTTTAGTCACAAGCGACATTTGTAACTAAAATCCCTTTAATCACCTTGGACAAGTCATATGTAACATTAGTCACAAATGACAAAAGGTATTGAATGAAAAAAAATACAAAGTTCATTCTTTGACTCCATTGTATATGTATTGTCACATGCAACTAAAATGCAACTATTTTGGTCACTATTGAGGGCAAATGATGTGTTGCCATGTGTCCAATATTTAATTATTTAGGTTGGCAGGGAAGTAGTTTACAATTGTGTATAATTTTGATTTATGTTTTGGGTTAAACCTTTTAATTGGCTCAACCCATGTGAACAAATTTTTTAATGTGAAATTGGATGACCACACCCCTTATTCATATAATGTTCAAAATAGGAATGGAGAACAAAACAATATGGGATAAATTTCCAAGTTGCAACTTTTTCATAAACTTTTTTCGTGGCTTTTGTTTTTAGTTTTTAGATTTTTAAACAATTATAATACATGCTTCACTAAATATTTAAATAACTAAAATATTTCATTACTTTTAAAAATCTGGTCAAATTAAGGACAATATAATTGATTTAAATTCTATACTATAATAAAAAGATAACTATTATAAATATTTATTTTCAAATTATAAATAATGAATTAATGATTGCTATTAGAAAATAAATTCCTACACAAATTATTTCTTTTGAAAATAATATTAGAATAATTAAAATAATTAGTATATAATTACATTTATTATTTTAAATATTGTTATCAGTCCAATAAATGATTTTTTTCTATTGGTAATTATTACCTATAAATATAAATATATTGAATATGCATTAACTTTTCTAATTACTGTAAAATTACTTTAAAAATATTTATCATAGATAAGCATTTACAAAATTTAAATTTTAAAAAATTAATGTATAGTAATTCCTGCAATTATATTCATTGCAATAATTATTTTAACTACATTATATTTTTCCAATATTTCAATTCAGATTTAAAGTTATAAATTATATATTGTGAATAATTATGTTCCATTATAAAATAATTTTGCATGTACCATAATTAATTATTATCTGAAGTAATTATAATGATTTTAATGTAATGTAACATTAAATACAATAATAATTTTCTTTCATTACAAGAATACAAATTATATAATATAAAAATTTATGTTGTAACAATAATTATTTAGCACAACTTATTATTAACAAATATAATCATTTATAATTATTTATAAAGTGATCTCATATTGACATATATGTACAAGAAATAAAAAATAATTTACTATATTAAAATCCATGTAGTTATGGTCATAATATTAATTATTTTTATTAAATTGTGATTATTCTAGAAACTTAAATAATAATTATATTTATAAATTATATATAATAGATCATGAAGAATTACATTCAATTGTAAATTAATTATGAAAGTATTGTACTTATAATTTACAAAGAAATGAAGTAATTAGAATGATTTTTTGTTCCTATAGAATAATAATTATTAATATAAAATTTTATTTTATAATTAATAATTTATTGTAAATAAGTAAATGATGAGTAAATACATCAATTATTTAGTGTATCTTTTTTTAAAAATACAATTCTTACATCAACTTTGCTTATTATTCTAAGGTTATTATGAAACTTTCAAATAAAAATCTGAATTATAGGACTTCTCAATTATGGAACTAACTATTTAAATTATTAATAACTAATTAATTAATATTTCGTAACCAAATAAATTAATATAATAGCTGAAATACTCAATAATGAATAATTATTAACTATCAATTATAAATATTCAGTACTAATTTTTAGAAATCTAGTAATATAATTAAAACTAGCCTAAGCTAACTATTTTGTTTATAATTATTCTCATTATTGTTTCATTATAGTTAATAATAAATATAAATATGAATAGTTCACAATGACAATAATTGAATTATTATTGTAGCTAGTTGGTATCCAAGGTTAGCTATTTTAGTTTTATTATTCATATTATTACTTCATTCATTATAGTTATTTATGAACTAATAAAATAAATATTTCCTATATTTAATTATTATATTTTTCCTTTAAAAAAATTCTGCATTTGTATAATAATTTATTAAATTTCCTTACTAACTATTACAGTAATTATTATAAAATATAAACTATAAAATATAATTTTGACTGATTATAATCATTTATTCATTTTTATTTATCAATTATTAAATTGGAAGAAAACTTATATATATAATTATTATTATAATTTGTCGGTAGCCTAGGTTAGCTCTTTTATTATTAAATATATTTTTATGCCATTTGATATAACTATTATGATTTATTATAATGTTTTTTTAGTTTTGCAGTAAATTTAAAAAAATCTCAATAAGTACATTATTCCTTTGAATAGAATTGAATAATTATACGATAATTTATTAAATTTATTTTTTTATGAATTCATTATTTTAAAAATAAGTACATAAATATTATATTAAAAAATTTATTGAAATTATAAATTAACTTGGGTTAATTTATGTTTTGTTCATATTTTTATTATTATGTCAAATTTTATAGGTCTTGTAAACTATTAATATACAACAATAATAATAATATTATTATTATTATTATGCATAATGGTTCTAATCAAATATTATATTTAATTAATATAATATAATATAACTGTCATTTGCAATAATTTTATGAAATATAATAAAATAGTTTTGATAAACTTGTAATATGGGCACAATATATCTCGTGAATATCTTACATGTATATTAATATACTCAAAATATATATTTAATGGAACTATAATATCAAAGCCATTTATGGTAACAATAATACTTGAATACATATGTAATATGATCATTCATATACATTCAAAAAATATATTTGTAAATCTTAATATACCCGAATACATTCCTTAAAATACACAAAATACACCTTTGCATACTTATAGGGCTACAACTAAATTGGTCACATTTGCAACTAATGAAACAAAAGTTGTTCTTCTTGGATGAAAACCGAGTTAAATGTTGTTCACATGGAAGGACGAAAATCAAAATAATCACAAACTAGTTGCAATGTAGTCACAAATATGACCAACACAAGAAATAGTTGCAAATGACTAATAGTTGCATGCAATTGCAAATATAGTGGTTACATTTTGGCCTATTTCTACTAGTGAACAAGGTTATAGATCCAACATACTCCATGTTGCTTGGATATTCTTGGTTAAAGTATGCCAAGGTAAATCATGATTAGGGTACCAGCGTGGTCATGATCGAAGGTAACACAATATGGTGAAAATTGTTTTAATTTCCAAGTAATTAAATGGCGTATCAAAAGACCACAAATGGTAATTAGCTAAAACTTTGTGGAAGGCATCACAGATGAGGTAAAATAAGTTTTGTTGGTCTCTAAACTTGATTTATATATGATTATGGTGATTACATAATTCAACTAAATGATATTTGAACCACAAGTCCATTCCAAACATGAGCAAACATAGTGGAAATTGATGAGACACCCACCATGGAAAAGGTTAAAAGTTTAAGCAATGTTGAATATAAATTACCCCAAAATGTACATGTTAGAAAATCAACATGGGCACAATAAAAGAATTGAAGTAAATTAATGTTAACTTAGAGGGGATGGTAGTTATAATAACAAAGGCATTATTGTGGGAATTTATAGATGTGTTTGTCTAGAATTACAAGGAGTTACACAAGGTATACCACTTCACATGTCAAACACAAGATTGAACTCAACATTACAAGGGGTTCATGTTCATATGAGTTTTCATGTTCCCATCATATGCAAAATAGTTCTTAAGGACCATTACAAAATGACCTCATCATGAATTGGGTGCCTTTGTTTGGGTGGTTATGTTGTTCGGGTTCAAGAATGGCCCACTAACCTATTAACAGGCAATTAACAAAACATTCAAGGACTACTTGGACGACTTCACCATCTTTAATGATTTGGCCATTCATTTGCCCAAGTTGCAGTAATGTTTTGAGAAGTGTTGGGAGTTTGTGATTAGTCTCAACCTAGAGAAATGTGCATTTTTAGTTTTTTTGGGGATGATTTTGGGGTTCATGGTTTCCAATGAGGGGAAGCTATTAGACCCAAAAAAAAGAAGTTATTGTCAAGATGTTCTTCCCTACTACACCTCATGACATCCAAGTTTTAATGGTTTTGCCCAATTTTAATGTTGTTTTGTGAAGAATTTCACCTTCATCACATGGCACCAATCATAGAGTTAATACAAAAATTGAAGGCTTTCATATGGACTCACAAATGCTAAGATGCATGAGATATTATCAATCAAAAATATGTGGAGGTTCCTATCTTGATTGCGCCCCATTGGGACAAAGACTAGTTCCATGTGCACATGGATGCATCCAACTTGGCAATAGGGGCAATATTGGCCCAAAATATTAACAGTAAATGCAATGAACCCATCACATATGCATCCCATTTGCTAAACACAATATAGTGGAATTATATGATGATGAAGCATGAGGATTGGTCATGGCATATGTTCTCCACAAATCTTGGCATTATCTTGCAAATAATAACTTTGTGTTATATGTGGACACATGGCATTGAACTACCTTGTCAACAAAGCACAATTGTTGGGCAAGATTGCACAACACTTGGTTATTATTGTCTTTGGAATATGACTTTACTATCATATACAAACTTGAAAAAACACATTTGATGGTAGATGCATTTTTTCGCATACGCCATTTTTTGAAACCCAAAGGTATTCTAGATCAAATGATAAACATTCTTTTTTTGCTATGTAGCTATATTAGTTACATGAAATTATGAATTGCCTTCTCATATGTACCTTTCTTGAAAATTGCCATTTGGATTATCAAAAGCATATCACTATGATGGCATTGTGGTTACCATGATGGATGATCATCTATATTATCTAGGGTAGGACATGATAATGTGTCATTATTTGGATTTAGGGATGGTAACTATTGTCCTCACTAACTTGCACAAGAAGTGGGACATGGTAATCCTTTTTTTTAATAGACATTACCATTAGGAAAATTTTTGGTCCATGGTATTAGTGGCTAACCCTTAACAATTATACCATGCATTTTTAAAAATCTTTTGATGAGTGTTAAAAAATAGGAAAACTATTCAACATTAGCATGGCTAAGTTGATCATTATTTCACCATCAAACCCATTCACAAAGTGAAAGTTAAATTTCATTGGTCCCATCAATCATGTGGGGCATTATGCAACTAACAAATACATTAAATGGTTACTATGGATTATGTTATTAAATTCATGGTTGAGGCCATAACTTTTTGAACCAACATGGCAATAATTATCACCAAGTTTTTTATATGGATGCATTTTGACTAAATTTAGGTGTCCTCTTACTTTGGTTTTAGATTAAGGGGTGCATTTCATTAATGGGACCATTATTCACTTAGTGGATCATCTTTTGTTCAAGCATACAACATCTACAATATGCCACCTTTAAGGCAATGGACAAGCAGAATCAACCAATAAGGTGATCAGAACAATGATAACCAAATTAATCAATGAGAAATGCAACAATTTGGATAAACCTTAAAATGATGTCTTGTATGTTTATTATACAACCTACAAGGTTACCACATGTTGTTCCAATTAGTTTATGGCCTTCATCTATTTATGCCCACAAAATATTTCATTATTGATATCAAGTTAGGTGAATGTGTAGGTTATTACCATCAATGATGTTGTATAGGTATCAACCATTTGCATCTTTTGAATTAGAAAAACTAGAGGAGACTAGAAGGGAGGCATTTGAAATGATTGAAATTCAATAGTGCAATAAGGCCAACATAAAACCACTACCACCCAAAATCTTTCAAGCTTGGGGATTACATGCTATGGTTCCCCAAGGGTTGCAAATCACATACAAGAAAATTCAAGTAATGATGGTTTGCCCCCTACCATGTACAATATTGGCTTCCCAACAACATTGTGTTGTTGGTCAATGTTGACCACTTTGAGCCCAATAATATGTTGGTTAATGCCAATGAACTAAAGCCCTATTTGTCCATATGGTAACGATACGAAAGGATTGGTATTTGAATTCAAAGCGAGGAAGAAGGAAGGGATGATAAATTTAATGAAATTTTAGATGAATTTAAAATGAACCTATAGATGAAGAGAAAAATAAGAATTTGGTGAAGCTAAATGAGGAAGATGAAGAGAACCACAAGGGAGTGAATTCCAAGGAAAAATGCAAGGCACCCTCAAATTGGAAAAGGTGAATTACTTTTCACCACTTTCAAATGAAAACCATTTGAATCCTAAGATGACATGTGACACATTCAAAGAATCTAAAGTGGAATTGGAAGAGGGTATCATCTTTGAAGTGGGGTTAACAATGATAGGGTAGACCTTACCTTAAGATTAGTCAAGGTGATTAAAGACCTAGAGGGTAGGATAGACCCAAACCTAGGGGGAAGGTACACGCTAGACATTAAAAAAGGACTAAGGTATGTCTCCATCAATTTTGGCTTTATGGAATCAATCATGATGGAAAAGAAGGGAGGCATGAATGTAAGCATGATGCCTTTGCCTTCCATCAATGGGGGGGATGAAATTTGATTCAAGAGGATGAAAAAAACAGTTCCTAACATGTACCATTTGGGGATGACACCCAAAATCATAGTGATGGTTGAAAAAATTTGTAACACTTCAACAATAAAGGTTTAAGGTGTTTCAAGGGGGAAGGTACACTTTATGACTTTTCATGTGCGAGTAAAAAGTTGCACCTCTTTGCTTCAAAAAAGCTTCGATAATCTTTTATGTTTCTTCATGTTCCAAAATGTCTCCTACATCACAAACCAATCAACTTCATTGGTTCATTTGAAATTTCCACAAAATTTGTTATTTCATGGGTTCATAGTTTTCACACATGGATCTCATGTGTTTGAAATTCATATGATGCACATGTAAATAGGATGAAATATTTTCAACCACTTGAAAATATTTCATCCTACTCATATGTGCATCATACGTATTTTAAACACACTATATCCGAGTGTTAAAAACATGAACTCATCAAAGAACAATTTTTGCACAATTTCCATCATCAAATCATGAAATGGGAAGTTTGTGATGTGAATTTTTTCAATGATACTTTAACAGGTAAAATCAAATTTGAATGAAGATCTTCATACAACATTAAAATTTGTTTAAATGGTTATGAGATAAGCTTTAATTTGAATTGTCAAATTTGTGTATGGATTGGAGAAGTTATTTCCTCATGAAATTTTGGGAGTCATAACATGGTAAATTGGGATTCCCAATTTTTGAACTCCCACATTTTAATCATTTTAATCCAAGTGTGGCAAAGATTACGACACATATTATACAAAAGGGAATGGTGCCTCCTCCCAAGTTTAGGCTATGGTAAGTCTTGTGGATTTGTGTACACTTGTGGTTAGCTTGTGAACTTAAATTGATTCCAAATGCCATTAACCACCCTTTAGTTTGGTTTGTGTAGTTTGATATGATTGAGGGTTTGACTTAAAAAGCTTGACCTTGTTCGACATCACAAACTTTTCATCCCACAATTTGATACTAGAAATCATGTGAAAATGGATGTTGTGCATTTAAAACACCTAATGCACATATAAATAAGATCCTATTTATATGTGCATCATTCATGTTTTAAACACACAACATGTGTGTGCAAAATATATAGACCCATGTTTTAGAACTCTAATATGTTGTGTTTCAATTGGAATTGATTTACCAAAATTTCGATAGTTTCATTAATGAAATTCACACTTTGATCACTAACCAACATGTAGTTCAACAAATTCAAAATGTATTCACAAATAATTTTGCTATCATTGCTACAACATTAATGCAACATCTTTTGGTTTTTACTCATTTGTTAATCGAATTTGTAGTAGTCAAGTTTATAGTTCATTAATAGATATCACATGTTTGGCATAATTGTAAAGTGTTATTGTATAAAACATAACACTAATGACATGCATCCATAGTTTTGAAAGAGGTTATATCATTTATGTCTTCAAAGAGGTCATTCCTTGTATATTTTAGGAAGCACTTAAGATAAAAGATTTTTAAAAATGCTATGAAACAATGGTATATATTTAAGTATATTTTGAAGTATTTCAAATACATTCTCACAATGAATTATAGGCACCCTATTATACATTCTTCCAATACATTACAACCAATATCTTTTTGCACTTTGTTTGAAATAGAATGGAAATGATCTCCCCATGTGCATGTTGCAACCTTTACATTCAAGCCACCTTTAGGTTGACACCAAAGCATGAATAATCATAATGTCAAGTCAAAAATAAAATTGAAGGTTTGGCTTCAACTCTCAAGGGGTGAAACATGGGGGTTTCAAACAAAATCCCATTATGTTAATGAAGGATCGACCTTTCTTAAAATGGGGGAGATTGTTGAGGTCCTAACTAATGAACAAGGAGGCAACCTTTTTGAGATGAAAGAAAATTGAAGGCTTCCTTTCAATTCAAGTTCAACATAAGTCTAAAACGTGGTGTCACCTTGAGAAAATGAAACCCGCCAAGACTCCAAGGATGAATTCCCATTTTGGGAATCGGGACTTTGTGGGTCTTGCATGCTCAAAGCATGATTTGGAAGATGAGATCACCTTCAAATCAAATTAAAAACTATGAATGGGCCAAAATTTCAAAACAAACTTGTTTGAAAGGAGTTATGATGCACCAAAGATTCAAGGCACAAAATGTCCTAGTTTTTGGAGCCCATTTTGTGAGTTTTGTAAAAGAAAATCACTTTGATGTTAAGCCATGTGGAGAGCTACAAAATATAGGGAGAATATTGTCTTTTTAAGGAGTTTGAACTATCATAAGTTCAATGTGAATCTAGTGTGAATACATGGCAAGTTTGTGTTTGAACTTTAGCTTTAACTACATTAATTGTTTTTTTTTTTTGGTTTAGTTTTATGTTTGATGCAATTGAAAGATGAACGTGAAATATATAGTTCTAGTTTTTTCGTATCTATTGCATGTGAATAGCAAGGGAGTACGTTATATTAGGAGGCCTATGAGTTTTTCACATTACATTCTATAGGACAATTTATCATTGATACCTTGTGACAAGCTTTGAAAGTGCATCCATCTAGGAAAAGTCATCACCTATAACTCTGTCATAAATTCATGTGTCCCTATTGGTTTAGTGACCCCTAAATGCAAGTGAAAGGTAAAGTTGTCAAGGTAAAGTTTTGTTTCTACTTTTAGCAAATATTTGACAATTATATAATCAATAAGTAGTCTTGAACCTCCCATAACCACATGGGTTATAATGTAAACAAAGTAGCATTTGTGGTATGATATAATGTTTATGCTAGAGTGGGGTTGCTCTTGATAGGTTGTGTGGTTAGGTAGCATAGATAAGGCAATTGCTAGGGAATCAGACTTACCAAGCTCATAGACTCCAATGAAATGAATTTTAGGGTTTGATATTCCACTTTTGTCAAAGATCAATCCCCGAATCTTATTTTAATTTGTTCCTAGTGCAAATTTCTATTGAATTATGTTGCTAATCTTATATATTAATTCACTTAGTCCGTCCGTCCGTCTGTCTTTATCTTTATCTTACTTTAAGTTACCCTGGGGGGGGAGAGGAATAAAGATGTGATAAAGTGAGTTAGGAGCGTTGGATCGGGAATCAGACGGGTGAAATGATGTTTTTCAGGGGTAAGTATCGTGTTGGGGTAAAAGTGGTGAGCTGGGAAGTTACACACGGGGTGGGATGGACCGTT
>Ga0116229_10005882_pt1 | contig 19854 bp, 10 predicted proteins | sample S1TSphgellanicum_3_FD_87313 | JGI IMG/M metagenome (GOLD analysis project Ga0116229, IMG submission 87313) | Host-associated microbial communities from peat moss isolated from Minnesota, USA - S1T2_Fc - Sphagnum magellanicum MG | ecosystem: Host-associated > Plants > Peat moss > Unclassified... | reverse complement strand
GGAAGGTTGTCTGTCCTGTTGTGTTCTGGCCGTAAGGTGCCATTGTGCTTGATCAGTCAGAGCACGCGAGGGAGGAGAGAGATTGCTAGCTGCCATGATTGTTCTGCGTCTCTCTAGTGTCCCTCCATTTTTGGGTTACAAAGGTTCTAGTTTTCATGCTAGAACTTACTGAATTACCTTTGGACTGTGACCAATTTTTTGTCATGGTTCTTCAAAGTTCTCTACATTATTTTAAGCTTTATGATATAGGTTTGTAAGTAGTTATGGGTTTCATATAAGTTTTATTTCACTTGTTCAAACTCAACTCTAAGGTTTGAAAGTTCTTGCAATGTTCTTGACTGGGTTGTGGCATTTCGAGTAATTTGCTTTAAAAACATGCTAATATGTTTCAAATCTTAAAGACACACCCCCAAACTCCTTAAAAGATTCAAATGTGTGTTCGAAAGTGAAAACAACAAAAGGAGTTAGGGTATGCTCCTTAGTTTGTAGCACTTCGAAGGTAAGACAAGTGTGGTAGAGCTCTGAGATGGGGACTAGGATGAGTGACAAGTGAGTCAATTATTCATATTCAAGTTGATTAGTGCATAATTATAACACTTTTGGTGCACGAACGAACCATGAGCATACATAGATTCATAAGATTCATCATCGCTCGAACTTGGGGGAAGCCACCACCTTCCCCTTTATAGTATTCTTTATGATTGGCCATGGGGGTTACACCCAAATGTCATTTTTCTTAGGACTCCCACCACTTTGGAAGCCCATAATTTCTTGTGCAGACCTCCAATTGAGGTGACATTTAAAACAAAGTTGTAGCCCTTGTTAAAAGCTTTTCAAGTATATATGCCACAACACCTACACACACGTAAAGCAAGGCGATTCCTGACTTTTAGTGGTTCGGAGTCAAATTTACACATTGACTTTGGGCCTTTCTCTTAGCCATAACTTGTGTTGTAAATATTCAAATGCTTCATGTGAGCCCATTTTAGACATCTATGTTTCAAAAGATTTCCAATGGTATAAGAAAATGTTCAATTCAATGAGTTTTGACCCCAAAAATCACTCTTTGAAAATTTGGGACTTCATAAGGACTCCAATTCCCAAAGTGGGATCCACTTGGGGGTGTGTGGGTTCATTCCTTCACACTCTTTTGCATTCCGGGAATGTAAATGTGACTCCCAGGTTACACTCTCAGCCCACACCTTTGCATGCCCTTGCCTTGGTTGCGAGTTCAAGGCTAAGGTTGTGACATTTTCCCCCATTAAAAAAAGATATCAATGTCCTCATTAACACTTAAAAGGGATTTCCTCAATGTTATTACTTTCATTTGGATCCTTAGCCATTAATTGTTGATTTTTATGACAGGACCTTTTTCAAGCTAACTTAGGCGTCCCCAAGTTTTTAACATTTTCTGGGCAAGTCTAAGAAAAGTTCAAGAAAAACCCTTGACCCCTACTTTGTCAAGAGACCTAAGCTAGCCTAATTGATAAAACCCTCATTTGGGAGGCAATTATTTTATGCTTCCCCTCATGGGGAATTCAAGCCAAGTCTAATATTGATTTAAGTTACTTGAAATTGTTCCTTTCCCAACCTTGTGCCTTGATCCCAACAATTAAGTTTAATTAAAAGTATGTTTATCAAGGTACGAGATGTGATGCATAGGCTTTGCGAAAACTTAATTTCCAAGTTACGTGATTATAATACACGAACATGGTCATGACTTCCCATGTCGGCCACCACTATAATCGACCTTTTGGGATGCACTTTGAACATGTGTGCATCCTTGCAAGCTCCCCTTGTTTGCCTCCTCTTTTGGACTAAAAATTTCTTTTAACCACAAGGTGGGAGTTCGATTTTGATTTGACTTTACACAAGGAAGTTCCATTTGTCCCATGCCACTTGACAATTTTTTTTAATAATACTCATTTGTTCATGATGCAATCTTTTGAAAGTCTTTAACCTTTATTTCATTTGCAACTTGATGTGGAACATTTGTGTAATTTTCTCCTTCATTAAAAAAATGTGATGTCCTCATCACATTCTATGTTTCTTTTGTTTATTTGTCGGTTTATTGTGGAATTCTTCTATGGCTTCTTGAGCATGTTCCATGTCCGACTCATTCACCCAAGATGCCTCTATTAAATGGTATCGTTTCCACTTGACCAAATACTCTTACTCCCGCCCCCTTAGTCGCCTTGACTTGAGCACAACCTTCACCTTAAATTTTAGTTGGTTATCAATGAGGTCAGGTGGAGGCTTTGAATTATATTCTTGATTAGGCCTTGAGGCATCACGAATGACCAACTTCAAAAGTGAAACATGAAATATGGGATGAACTTTAAGGTTTTTCGGTAATTCTAGTTTGTAAGTGTCAGGAAATTTCTTTTCTAACACTTTGAATAGACCCGCATATCAACTTAAGAACTTGTGGATCAAACCTTTTAACAATTAAATTTTTTTGATGTTCAACCACACATCATTTACTTCCTCAAAATTTATCTCTCGTTGGGACTTATGTACAACATCCTTATATCGTTTATGTGCCTTTACAAGATTGGCCTTTGCCATCTCCCACAAGTGCCATCTCTCTTCATCAAGTTGTGTGACTAATGGCAATTCCTCACTTACATCATTTGGGGGTTGCCCATGTGTGGCTTAAATTGTAGGCATGATTAGTGATTTGCTTATCACCATTTGAAAAGGTGTGGCCTTTGTTGTTGAATGCTTCGAATTGTTGTAACAAAATTCAATCAACTCCAAATGATCCACCCAATCTTGTTGAAATGTCGTCACAGAATTCCTTAAGAATTGTTGAATAATCAAGTTCATCCTCTCGGTTTGCCCATCCATTTGGGGTCAAAATGAGGTGTTCATCTTGAACTTCGACCCCATGTGCTTCCATAAAGCTTGCCAAAACCTACTTGTGAACTTGGGATTTCGATCTTACATAATGTCCTTGGAGAAGCCATGATGTTTGGACACGTGTGTGAAAAACAACCTTTTCGTTTCTTGGGTTGTGGCATTTTGTGTCACAACCCTAGCCTTGGGTTCATGACCAAAGTAAAGGCTTGCAAAGGTGTGGGCTAAGAGTGAAGCCCGGGAGTCACATTTCATGCTCCCAAGAGTGTAGAAAAGTGTGAAGGAATGAACCCCCATACTCCCAAGTGAGTTCCCACTTTGGGAGTTGGAGTCTCGATGGACTCTTGAATCTTCAAAAGGTGATTGCAATGGTCAAAACTCATTGGATTGAAAAGTTCCTTACATCATTGAAATCTTTTAGAATGTAGATGTCTAAAATGGGCTTGCATGATCCATTTAGGCACTTAAAACAAAATTTATGGGCAAAAGAAGGGCCGAAAGTCAAATTGTCAATTTGATTCCCGACCACTAAAAGTCAGGAATCGCCCTAATTGCCTTGCGTGTAGGTGGTGTTTCATATACCATTGGAAAGCTCTTGATGAGACATATAACTTTGCATCAAACCTCACCTCATCAGAGGTTTGCACACAAAGTTATGGACCTCCAAAGTGGCAAAAGTCCCAATTTCGAGAATTTCAAGACTCCCAACTTGGGATCCTAAGACAAAATGACATTTGAATGTTAGCCTTGTGGCCATGCATAGAGAATATTATAAGGGGGAAGGTGATGGCTTCCCCCAAGTCCAGGCCGTGGTGAGTTTTGTGAGTTCGTGGTTGCCTATGGCTCATTCGTACACCAAAAGTGTTCCAATTACGCACTAACCAACTTGTTGTTTGGTTTGTGCAAGTCTGTGTGAGTAATTAATTTGCTTGTCACTCTTTCTAGTCCCCATCTCGAAGCTCTAGCACACCCTTCTACCCTAAAGTGTTGTGAGTTAGGGAACGTGCCCCAACTCTTTATCCTTCCATTGTTTTCACCTTTTAGACTTGCAATTGAGTCTATCAAGGAGTTTAGGTGTGTGTCAATTTCTTTAGTGGGATGAAATGTGACATCTTGCTAAATCAATCCACCACCACCATGTTTGCATTAAATCCTTTTGATGGTGGCAAACTCACCATGAAATCCATGGACACATTTTCCCATGGCCGTTCAAAAATTGGTAACGATCACAATAATCTTGTTTGTTTCTTATTGAATGTTCAATTTTGTTGGCAAATCAAGCAAGTTTTCAGATATTTCTCCGCATCATCTTTCAAGTTAAGCTAATAATAGGTTTTTATTAGGAATGTTATGGTGCATTTTGCACCACCATGGCCCACAAGGGGCCCATCATGACACTCTCTCAAGAGCACATCCCTAAACTTCCCTTCTAGAACATAGAGCCGATTTTCCTTATAACATAACAATCCATCCCACAAGTGGAAGTGTGACTTGATTCCTTTTTTAATGTTTTGTTTTATTTCCTTGACAAATTCATCATAGTGGTTTGCTAGTCGAACTTCCTTTTGAAACTCTATTTCCCCCATGTACACCACCTTAGGTTGGTGTTTTTGATTTAGTGCATCGGGCACCACATTACCCTTCTCATGCTTATGCCAAATGTCCACATTGAACAAGGTTAATGTGTCTTACCATTTCATTTGTTTTGATGACAACTTTGGTTGAATTACGAAGTATTTCAAGGTGACATTATTCGTCCACACCACCACATCTTTGTAGCTTATGTAATGGCCCCAAGTCTTAAAACAATGTATCATGGCTCACATTTCCTTTTCATGTGTTGGCCACCTTCATTTCGTTTTGCTTAACTTTTTGCTTTTGAATGTAACCGGCCTTCCGTCTTACACTAAAATTTTTCCAATTGCAAAGTTGGAGGCATCGGAATGGATTTCAAAATCCTTGTCAAAGTCGGGCAACTTCAACATGGGTGCTTTCACCAAAATGCCTTTCAAGGTTTCAAAGGCTTCACTGCATGCTTCATCCCATTCATAAGTTCCGAATGACTTTTTTAAAAGGTTCGTCAAAGGCATGGCTATCTTGGGAAAGTTTTTGATGAACTTGTGATAATAGGAAACCAATCCTAGGAATGACTTTAAAGCCAAAACTAACCTAGGTGGCTTCCAATCCAAATTGCCTTCACCTTGTGGTCATCCATCTTCAAGCCTTCTTGGGTGATCCTATGTTGCAACCCTAGTTTTGGGCTTGTGACCAAAGCAAGGTCTTGTAAAGGTGCGAGCCAAGAATGAAGCATGGGAATCACATTCATGCTTTCGAGAATGTAGAAGAGTGTGAGGGAATGAACCCCCACACTCCCAAGTGAGCTCCCACTTTGGTAGTTGGAATCTCGATGGATTCCCGAATTTTCAAAGAGGTATTATAGGGGTCAAAACCCATTGAATTGAAAATTTCCTTATATCATTGAAAAGATCTTAGAACTTAGATGTTTAAAATGGGCTCGCATGAACTATTTGGGTAATTAAAACACAAGTTATGGCTAAAAGAAGGGTCGAGAGTCAAATTGACAATTTGATTCTTGATCATTAAAAGTTAAGAATTGCCCTGATTTCCTTGCATGCAAGTGGTATGCCATATACCATTGGAAAGCTCTCGACAAGGGTTACAACTTTTTTTACCTTACTTCAATCGGAGGTTTGCACACAAAGTTATGGGCTTCCAAAATCACAAGAGTCTCAATTTTGGGAATTTCGAGACTCCCACTTGGGAGTCCCGGGACAAAATGAAATTTGGGTGTTGGTCCCATGGCCAAGCACAAAGTATACTATAAGGGGGAAGGTGGTGGCTTCCCCCAAGTCTAAGTCGTGATGAGTCTTGTGAGTCCGTGTTTCCCCATGGCTTGTTTGTGCACCAAAAGTGTTCTGATTATGCATTAATCAATTTGTTGTTTGGTTTGTGCAGGTCCGTGTGAGTAATTGAACCACTTGTCGTTCGTCCTAATTCCATCCCAAAGTTGCAACATGACCCTCTACCCTTAAAGTGTTGTGAGCCAGGGAACGTGCCCCAACTCTTTATCCTTCTGTTGTCTTCACCTTTGGACTTGTAGTTGAATCCATTATGGAGCTTGGGGGTGCGTCATCCTATGTCCAAGGAAATCCACTCCCGTCACCTCAAATTTTCATTTGTTAAACTTAACATATAACTTGTTTTCTTTCAACTTTTGGAACACCTTTTGAAGATGCTCCACATGCTCCTCCATAGAGGTGCTATAGAGCAAAATGTCGTCTATGTATACGACCACAAAATCATCAAGCCAATTCTGGAAAATGTTGTTCATGAGTGTGCAAAATGTGACAAGTGCATTGGTGAGTTTAAAATGCATCACCAAGAACTTATATGAGCCATACCTTGTGCGATAAACGATATTATTTTCATCCTTTTCTGTAATTCGAATCTAGTAATATCCCAAACATAAGTCAATCCTATTAAACATTTTAACTCTCAAAAGTTGATCAAACAAGTCATCAATTTGAGGTAATGGGTATTGATTCTTCATCGTCACCTTGTTGAGGGCTCTACAATCCACACACATCCTCAACGTCCCATCCTTTTTGTGAACAAAGAGGACAAGTGCCCCATATGGTGACTTGCTAGGTTTGATGTATCCTTTTGCGAAGAATTTTTCAAGTTGAACCTTAAGTTCCTTTAACTCCTTGTGATTCATTCGATATAGGGTGTTGGCGAGAAGTGCCATTTCTAACATCACCTCGACTACATGGTTAACTTGTTTTCTTGGGGCAATTCATCAAGCATCACATTTAAAAATTTGTCCAACACTCGCTTAAGACACTTAAGAGGACTTACCAAGTTGGTAACCTCTTTTGACTCAAACTTGTCCAACACACACATCACACACAACATGTTGCAACCCTAGCCTTAGGCTTGTGACCAAGGCAAGGGCTTGCAAGGTTACGGGCCAAGAGGGAAGCTTGGGGGTCGCATCTCATGCTCCCGAGAGTGCAAAAGAGTGTGAGGGAATGAACCTTCACACTCCTAAGTGAACTCCCATTTTGGGAGTTGGAGTCCCAATGGACTCCCAAATCTTCAAAGGGCAATTGTAGGGGTCAAAACCCATTGGATTCAAAAGTTCTTTAAATCATTGAAAATATCTTAGAACTTAGATGTCTAAAATGGGCTTGCATGACGCATTTAGACATCTGAAACATAGGTTATGGCCAAAAGAAAGGTCGGGAGTCAAATTGGCAGTTTGACTCCCAACCATTAAAAGTCAATAATCAACCCGATTTCCTTGTGTGTAGGTGATGTGCAACATACCATTGGAAAACTTTCAACAAGAGCTACAACTTTACTTTAGACCTCATCTCAATCAGAGGTTTGAACACGAAGTTATGGGGGCCCCAAAGTCACGGAAGTCTCAACTTTGGGAATTTCGAGACTCCCAAATGCCATTTGGATTTGGGCCTCGTGGAGAGACACAGAGTATACTATAAGGGGGAAGGTGGTGGTTTCCCCCAAGTCCGGGCTGTGGTGAGTCTTGTGAGTTCAAGTTTGCCTGTGGCTTGTCCTAGCACCAAAAATGCTCTAGCTATGCACTAACCAACTTGTTGTTTGGTTTGTGCAGGTCCATGTGAGTGATTGAAGTGCTTGTTAATCTTCCTAGTCCCATCTCGGAGCTCCAGCATGCCCTTCTACCCTCAAAGTGTTTCGAGCTAGGGAGCGTGCCCCAATTTCCTATTCTTCCGTTGTTTTCATCTTCGACTCAAATTTGAATCTCTTAAGGAGGTTGGGAGTGCGTCACAACATGCCATAACCTCTCATGCATTTTTTTCCCCAAGTTTTGCCTAATATCAAGTGGATGGTCAATCCACCCGCATTGGGCACTTCATGCAACTTCACCCAAACAATCCCATTTTTGGATGGGATTCTAATTAACCTATTGTGCCCTTCTATGAATACATTATTATGGGTGATGAATTCCATTCCCAAAATGCATTCCATTCCCCCTAAAGTGAAAATTAACAAATCCACCTTTCTTATTTAATTCCCTAATTGAAGAGGCATGTCTTTTGTTTGTAACGTGATTTGATGAAAAACCCCATCTACAAAGTGCACCTCAATGGGTGCCTTGAGCTCCTCCAATTAAAGTTCCATTCTTTAACACTTTCTCGAATTATGAAATTGTGGGAAGCCCCTTAAAGACATAACACTTCTCACTTAAAAACCTTCCTTTTTTTTTAAAAATGCGATTACATTTGCTTTGGGCTAGGTTAGTGGTAAGGGCAATTACCTTAAAACCCCCATTGCCCAGTTTGGGTTTGGGGTAATCTTTGGAGTAATGTCCCACTTCATTGTAATTGAAACATGTTCCTTTGGGCTTTCCGCTAGCATCCCCTTTGGGTTGGCTCCTTTTCAAGGGAACCCTTTTTTTGACAAAATTACTTTTGGGTTTGGAACCTAAGCTTTGAAATTGTTTGGGTTTTTCCCCTTTTGAAATGTTTTGCCCATGACTCCATTCCCTTTCATGGCATGCCGTTTTATGAAGGAATTTGTTCTCCTTTTTGAACCTGGACTTTTCACCATGTTCCACATTCGAAAACCCTTCCACTTTTGTGATGGCTTCAGATAATGAGGTGGGCAAATTTTCTTCAAGCTTATGCTTGGTCCAAGTCAAGAGCCCCATCACAAAATGGCACACTTCGTCTAATTCATGCATATGCTAGATTTCAAGCATGAGTTCAGAATATGCCCTCACATATTGGCACAAGTTATCATTTGTCATGTTCACAAGGTTACAAAGTTTGCACCTTGAAATGTAGTGAAAACTCTTTGGAATGAATTCCAACTCAATGGGTTCTTTAAAGAATTCCCATGTGTAGCCATGGGTCTTCCCTTCCTCTTGCCTCACTTTCTTCCACCATGTTGAAGCATAGCCCTTTAAATAGGAATGAGCAAGTTCCACAACCGAGTGTCGCCCAACTTTGGCTGCATGAAGGTAGTCTTCCATTTCCATAAGCTAAACATCTATAACCTTCCGATTTCAGACCTTGTTAAAATTCCCAAGCTTACTGAACTTGAATCCTAGGCTTTTAGATGATCCTTTTTTGGGGGCCCCAACCAACCTAGTGAAATCAGGCCTATTCATTTTAAGCGAAACCTCCAATTGTTTTGGAATGAATAGAATTATGGTTGGTTGCTCCTCTTCATTTTTAGGATCATCACAATTGTCATGGTCCTCTTGTTCCTCCTCCCTAATGGTCTTGGGTGGAACATTTAAATCTTGGGTGGGTTTTTCCATCATGGTCTTATGTATTAGGTTACAAGTCCTCTTTGGTGCCATCGAAATTCCCTGATTAATGGATTGAGCTTTGCTAGAGCTCTGATACCATGTGACACACCTCGAAACTCTTTGAAAGATTCAAATTTGACTCTGAAGGTGAACAACAAAAAAAGAAAGAGTTGGGGTATGCTTTTTAGTTCATAACACTTCGGGGGTAAGATGGGTGTGTTGGAGCTCTAGGATGGGGATTAGGATGAGTGACAAGCGGATCTATTATTCATATGGACTTGTTAAACCAAACAACAAATTGATTAATGCATAGTTAGAACATTTTTAATGCATGGACAAACCATGGGCACACATGGACTCACAAGACTCATCACGACATGGAATCAGGGGAAGCCACCACCTTCCCCTTATAGTATTATCTATGATTGGCCACAGGGGCTGCACCCAAATGCCATTTCTCTCGGGATGTGAATAAATGGATCATGTGAGTTCATTTTGGACATCTATGTTTCAAGAGCTTTCCAATGTATCAAAAATGTTCAATCTAATGAGTTTTGACCTTTAAAATCCTTCTCTGAAAATTTGAGACTCCATAGGGATTCCAACTCCGAAAGTGGGGTCCCACTTGGGGGCGTGTGAGTTCATTCCCTCACACTCCCTCACACTTCGGGAATGTAAATGTGACTCCTAGGTTGTATTTTCAGCCCGCACCTTTCTATGCCCTTACCTTGGTTGTGAACCCAAGTTTAGGGTCATGACATTTTGACTATGACCAATTTTTTGTCACAGTTTTTCAAAGTTCTTTGCACTGTTTTTACTCTAGGCAAGTTTGCAAGTGGTTGTGGGTCTTAAAAAAGTTTTCTTTGATTTGCTCAAATTCAATTTTAAGGTTTGAAAGTTCTTGCAATGTTCATGACCAGGTTGTGGCATTTTGAATAACTTGTTTTAAAAACATGTTAATTTATTTCAAAGTTTTTGTGGAATGAGTAGGAACTAGGACAAGTTGAAATCTAAAAAACTATGGGTTTTCCATTTGTATTGGTTCAACTATAGGTTGAATAGATTGGAATGATTATGTACCTATAACTACAAGTTTTATAATGGAAATTTCAAGTTCAATAGATATAACAGGTTCAATTTGAATGTTGTTAATTACCTAATCTAGGTTGGGTTCATGTTCTTCTTCAATGTTGCTTTACATAGTTGTTGCATCAAGTTTTTATCCTCCCCTACCTCCAATTTCATTTGAATAGGTTCTCTCGTCATCCTCTTCTAAATCATTAATTAGTGATCCAAAAGTAGTCATGGACTTATTTCTTGGTGGTGAGGTAACAAGTTCATGCTTTAACATGTCCTTTAGTGTAAGTAGTTTTATATGTGTCTTCGATTGATGGGACTGACGTGTTGGTAAGGGTGATGTTGTAATCGAACGTGTTGGTCTTCTCTGTCGCAACCCCACTTTGAGGGAAGTGTGAGGTCGCCACTCACACTCCCGAAAATGGGACTTGGGAGTCCTCCGAGATTCCCAAAAACTTAGAGCTCGATTGCAGGGGTCAAAACACCTCGCATTGAAATGTAGTTTATACTGTTGAAAAGGTCTTGAAGTGTAGATGTCCAAAATGGCCTCGCATGAGCCATTTGGACATCTACAGCACAAGTTATAGGCAAAAGAAGGGCCAAGAGTCAAATTGATAGTTTGACTCTCGACCACTAAAAGTCAAGAATCGACCCGATCTCGGTGTGTGCAGGTGAAGTGCAACACGCCCCTAGAAAGCTCTCAAGGAGAGCTACAAGTTTGCTTCAGACCTCGCCCCAATCGAAGGTTGGAGCGAGAAGTTATGAACGCCCAAAGTCCCGGGAGTCCAAACCGGGACAATTTCGGGACTCCACTTTGGAAGTCCCGGGAAAAAGTGCCATTCAGATGCAAGTGTAGTGGAGAGATGCAGAGAATACTATATGGGGGAAGGTGGTGGCTACCCCCAAGTTTGGGCCGTGGTGAGTCAAGTGAGTCCAAGGTTGTCTGAGGCTTGTCCCAACACCAAAAGTGTGCAGAATGAGTTCTAACCAACTTGGTGGTTGGTTTTGGATGCAGGACCAAATAACTAAGTAGCTTGTCCCTCTTCCTAGTCTAATCCCGGAGCTTTCAGCACGCCCCTTTCACCCCCTTTAGTGTTGGAAGCTGGGAGCGGCACCAAGTTCCAACTATTTCCACTTTTTAACATAGTTGGACCCTCTTTGGGTCTAACAAGGAACTTGGGGGCACATCATTCTCTCTTTCAAAAACTACTCCCTAATAACAAGTTCAGGTGAAACTTGTCGTTGTTATAAAACTTGGTGCTCTTGACTGGTTGATGATACATGTTTTTTTGGAGTTGTTGTTTTTGGTGAAGGCACATTGGATATAAGGAACCACTTCCTAAACATAATGTCTAGGATAGGCCCTAAGTAGCAATTATCTACTTTGGTTTTGTTAGAAATGAGTTAGTTGTTGCCTTTTTCTGATGTTTAATCTAGTGAGTTAGTTCAACCAGTAATTGGGTCAACATTATAGAACACTAGTTAGTATGTTGCCCCTTGTTGGCTAAGTCAAAAGTAATAGCAATATGGTTGTTAAAATAAGTTAACCTTTCCCTTTAATAAAAAAATTGCAAAATGGCTACAAATCTTGCATGAAATTCCTCTTTCATGCGCATTACACTCCATTGCTCATTCTCCATAAAAACATGTGGTCATGTAATTCATTTAAAGGTGGTTTTGGCTTCCTTAAAAGTTGCATTAACAACATCTATTGCTCCTTCCTTGGAAATTCCAATTTGTTCATTGGATTAATACTTGATCAATGAAATTTTTTTAACCATGTACTCACCTTAGAATTCTTCCATCTTCAGTTGTTTCCTAGGTTCATAAGAAGTTTCGTAACATGTCTTCTCTTGGCATTGTCCATTACAGGTTGAATAGGCTCTCCAAACCAGCTCATCGAACCCATTTGAGTTTGTTGGAGTCCATCTTCATCCACTCCAACATCTTCTGGCTCCCCTTTGCTTTAAACATTGGTTTCTTCTTAATAAGTTTCTCAACATGTTCTTCTACAAGCACTTTGCCTTTATGCTTCATCATGGTTCTTGTTTCTGATCTTGGGCACTAAGGAATAATGCTAGATACAAGTCTTTTCTCAAAGAGTTTTGTGAGCCACACCAACATAACCATGTGCATGAAGGGGTTCAATTTCAAGATGAGGGTAGATTTCTCGCGGTTCAAGATCTTCATCACAAGGATGTTGCATTAATGTCAAATTTAGGGATGACTCCGAAGGTAATTCTTCATTCACTTGTATAGCTTGAGGCCCGTAAGAAGTGGTCATGCATGACACCATGAATTTAAGGAAAGGAAAAAAAATCTTTAATCAAAATCAACTCAATGATGAATGTGTGAAAGACTTGGGACATCAAGATGCATGTTTGTAATTTATAGGTCAAGGAAAAAGAAAGAAAGGTGTAAAGTAATAGTTTCAAACCATGGTAAAGTAAACCCTAATATCAATGGAAAAAAAAAAGGTTTAAGTAATTTGGGAGGAAAGTGAGAAGAGGTGAAAAAAATGCTTCTCCTTCTCCTTTCAAAGACCACCAAACATTGGAACCTTCCATTGGCCACTAAGCATTGGACCCTTTCAAGGGCCACCAAACGTTGGACCTTTTCAAGGGCCACCAAGCATTGGAACCTTCCATAGGCCACCAAATTGGGTCTTCCTTCACCTCCTTCCTTCTCCTTCTCTTTAAAAGGCAAATTCGGATCATTTGGGTCGTTCTTTTTCGGACAGAACTTTCGATTTGAATCTTGAGAAAACATGTTCCTACAATTTTCCTTAGTACATGGTGGAAAGAGGGAGAATAGATTGGATGATAGTGGTACTTGTGAAAGAATGGAAGTGAATAGGGATAGTTTTGGGAGCTTGAAATCTTACAAAAATTTCACAAGACCTCTTAGGTTTTGTAGCACAAATTTTTACTAATTTGGGTGTAAAGCTTAAAATTTGGTAGGTAGATGTGCCTTGTAGCTAGGTTTTCAATGATCTAAGGCAAGCTAGATTTGGATAATGTATGTGATAGGAATAATATTGTAATTGATTAGAGGTTTGCTGCCAAGTTGAACTTTCTACCTTCATGAAATCCTTTTAGGTTTTGTAGCACAAATTTTTACTGATTTGGGTGCGAAGCTTGGAATTTGGTAGACATATGCGCCTTATAGTTAGCTTTTTAATGAACTAAAGCAAACTAGATTTGGATAACGTATGTGATAGGAACAATATTTTAAGTGACTGGAGGTTTGTTGCCAAGTTGAGCATGGTGTCGAATCCTTAAAAGTTGGTTTAAGTGAGTGACAATTTAACATAAAATGTTAGGATTTGGAATGTTTGAATTTAGAAAATATATCTATAAATTCCAAATCATAAATGATGCATAAGAGGTGAATTATTTAGTTTCAACTATAAACACAACTTAACATTTAGAGATACACTTTACATTTTTCTTTCACCGGTAGCATATGTATCTCTAAGTATAATCACCTTATAGAACCGAGAGTAGAGGGATAGAAAGTTGCTTCACAAATTCTTGAAGAAATGCTTCTCCATTGTTCATAGGTTTTTGTAGTTTTTTCTCCTCCACAAGTCTTAGTATAGGAATTAGTTGTGGTTGTTCTTCAATAACATGTTGTTGCAACTTTACCTCTTCCATAGGTCTTAACACATGAATTGATTGTGAAATTTCTTCAACAACAGGTTGAGGTCTAATCTCCACTTTTTCCTTTGAATTTGAAATCACAATGACTTGTGGTATTGGTTTTGCTGTAGATGTAATGGTTCTTTTTAGAAAGTTTAGTGTTGCTTCTAATTCTTTTTCCAACTCCCTACTTCTTTGTTCTTTTTCAAAAATTGTAATATCTTCTATTATAGGTGCGTGTGAAGCAAACAATTCAACATAAATCGTTTTAGTTAATCGAACCTATTTCGCTCTTTCTTTCTCAATCTATTCCCTCCTAAAAGCTCCAACTTTTCTTTCAACATCTTTTGTTACTTCTTATCTTAGCTTCTCTAAAACATTTTCACTCATGGCCCTTGCTAATATGAACAATATGGGTCGTGAGCCCAAGGTTAGGGTTAATAAGATGTTGACACATGGTGTAATATGTAGGTAATTATTACATCCTATTAAATAACTAGGTTTACCTAGGTATGTAAGTAGGTTGAAAGGTAGGTAAATTATATAAGTATGTTTAGAGTTATTTTATTTTATTTTTAGGTCAAACATTTTTTAATTTCTCATCTCCAATAACACTTGGCATTTGGTTAGTACATGGCTATTGCACCTATTTACATACTGTGCAAAATTGGATTGGAACCCAAAAGATATGGGATAAAAAATTCCATTGCAAAGCCCATGAACTAGTTTAGTTACACATTATATGCAACTACTGTATGGTAGACATGCCCGGGGAGGGCTCCATTGCTTCTGGTGTTCAACAAAATTTGAACCCTTCTTCTTGGTGCATTTGACACATTAACAATCATTAAAAAAGGATTAGAAACGAGAAAGTTATGACCCCCCAAAATAAAGGGGGTCAAAAACTAAATAAAACAAACCATTGAACATTACAAAGGCAAGTTCTTAAACACCAAAAAATTACTTTGTATGTTGTTGCATTGTTATTAGAACTTCAAAATGATTTGTACAACTTCAAGTGGTAATCCTCTAACATTTTAAATTGTTTAAAATGAATATGAAATGAGAAAGTTATGAAGTTTGAAAGTTGGATGGGTCCAAAGAGAGGAGAAAAGAAAAGAAAAAATTTATAACTTGGAAAAGTTATTTTTCTTTTTCTTAATTTATCATTACTCATTTTCCTTTGTATTTCAAAGATGATTATAGGATATTTTAATAATTATGATTACTTATAATGAAATTATTATTTTAATATTATTTCCTAGCTTAAACTAATAATTAACTTAGGTTTTTTAGGTACTTGTAGGTTAATTAATCTAACATATTTACCATAAATATTTTAACATAAACAATAAAATTTTTAAAATAATTATTTAAAATATTAATTATCATTATAATTAGAATAAATGTTTAATTAATAGTGATGATTACTTATAATAATTTTTATGTTATAATATTAATACTCAATTTAGGTTAGTACTTGGGTAGTAAACTTAAGTTAAAATATTTATAAATTAACTAATGTATCTTATTAGCCATAGGTATAATACCATAATTAATAATATTAAAATAAGATTACTATTATGGTAAAAGGATTATAATTATGATTTAAAAATTAATAACAATAACAACTTATAATAATAATTCATATTAATACTAGTTAATAATAATAATAAGGATAATTTTGATTTTATAAAATTTTAACAATTTTGATTGCCTATAATATTTAAGTAATAAAATTTTGATATTAATTGGTTTTGAATAAGTCTTTTTGTTTCATTGAATTCACACTTTTAAACAAAAATTCCAAATAAAATAAAATAAAATAGTTATATTTGCCATTTTAAAAAATATATTTGACAAATAAAATTTGAAAAATTCTAATAAATTTTAAAACCATGGTTAGTTTAACTTAATTTAGTTTAGCCATGGTTAATTTTAACCTAATTTAATTTTTAATTTAACCATAATTAATTTAGCCTAACTTAATTTAGTTAATTAAAAAATTTCTTAAATTAACTTAGTCATAGTTAGTTCAACCTATTTTATTTTATTTTAATTTAATTTAACCATAATTAGTTTAGTTTAACTTAATTTAGCCTTAGTTAGTTTAGCCTAATTTTTTAATCATATTTAATTTACCTTGGTTTAATTTACCATAATAAATTTTAACTTAATTTATTTTAGCTTCATTTAGTTTAACCATAATTAATTTAGCCATGGTTAGTTTAGTTAAATTTAATTTAGTTTAACCTAATTGAATTTAACCATGGTTAGTTTTGTTTAACTTAATTTAGCCATGGCTAATTTAACCTTTTGGTTAGTTTAGCCTAGGTTATTTTAGCTGTGATTTTTTTAGCCTAAGTTAATTTAAGCATCATGAATTTAATGTCCTAATTAGTTTAACCATGGATAATATAATTTTCTAATTGATTTTGCCATGGTTAGGTTAGGTTAGCTTTAATTAGCATGGGTTTAACCTTAGTATTAGAGGTACATAATATTATTATACATAACCTATGTAAATATATTAAGTATTCTAATTTAAAGATGTATCAGTTTAGGCCATTATTTTTATAACATGTGCCCATGTTGTACACATTTAGTTATATGTTAGTTGCACACACAAACATATGGCCCAAAAATTGTATAGTACCAAATTTGTAGTTGCAAACATGATTAATATAGTTGCAAACGATAGTTGCATGCTAATTGCATAATGACTAGTTGTAGACGATAAGATTTTTACTAATGTTAGTAATTTATTTATATTTAATTAATTATTATTATTGCAACTTATTTTTCAAAACCTAATTTATTTTTCATTTACCTTGCTAAAAACATTTACATGCAAATGTGTAAATGTAAATGAAAAGTTTTGACATTGCCCCATGAAACTATAAACACTAGTATAAAACCCTGCCTTTTGCAATTATGGTTTTAACTAGTGTTCAATTACAAACCAAGTTGAAAATACACATATAATTACAATTTGTTTATTGCAATTGTAAAATACTTTTTGCAACTATTAACCAATAATGTTGACAAGTATAAATCAAAAATCAAATTACAGTTGAAAATGTGTGCCATGTGTCAACACCACAATAATAGCCACTACGTGCCACTAGCCAATTTAGTTGAAAACTATCCTACCAATCTAGTCAAGGGATGTTGTCAATTATATTCGACTAGTGGATGAATGTCATTTGTTGACTAGGCATGATGTCACCCAAAAATATAATTACAACTTCAATTAGGTTGCAACTATCTAAGTTGGAACATTTGGCTAGTTGTTTAGTGACACGTGGCATAATCACAAATGTTGACATGTGGCATGTTCACAAAGTTTGGGGTCAATAAATAATTAAATAACATGTGGCATATCCTCATCAATAGGCTAGGCCACATGGTGCTTAAGCATAAGTTAGGTCTAAACCTAACATACACCATAATGTGTCCTAATTCATTTTGGGTTTCACTAGTTTTTGAGTGCACTTGGACATTTTTACTTGGTGAAATTGGTTCACCCTTTAGTGAACAGGGACCAATTGCTATATATAATGAATTGTTTCATTAGTTACTAGTGAAACAAGGTTATTTTCAAATGAAATATAAATTTACCAAGCCATTCACTTGTTAGTTAATTAATTAGCCAACATGGAAATCAATTAAAATTAAATTATTTAATATATAATATAATTGATAATTTCATGATTTTCAACCTATGATTATTGACACGTGTCACTACCTAAGCTAAGTTAAAAATCTAACCTATGTAGGTAGGCGATGTAATCAACATAGGCACCTATTTTAGAAAACTAAATAAAAGAATACTTGGTTAATTTACCATTGTTGACCACACATAACATCACTCATGAGGTTTGATCCCTTCACCTTTAAAATGAAAATAAAAACCCTTACCTTCAAGTCACCTCACTTGTTGTGATAATATGTTACATTACATTTTATTTATCAAATACTTCATATTAAACATTATAAAAACATAAACTTTGAAAATTCATATCTTATTGAGATTTTGTTTAAATGAAATGATTCGAATTTACTTCTTAGAAAGTTTCAATAATGTACATAATTACTCTTATTTCCTTTTGAAAATGTAAAATTAGTTGAACAAAAAAATAATTGAATATCATTATTCAATAACATTTCAATGACCATTTTTTTGAAAAACAAAAAGTTTAATAAATGGATAAGATTTTTACTAATATAATAATATTATTTATGCTAAGTTATTTTCAATTGTTATATGGATATTTTTCATTAATTTAAATTATTTCACCCTACATTATTTATGATTATTTATGGTTATTTTCAATTACTTTTGGCTATTTTTGGCCATTTCACTTTATGTTATTTGTCGTTATTTTAAATTACTTTTGGCTATTTTAGTTTATTTCACCTTATGTTATTATTGACAATTTTAGGTTATTATAAGTTATTTCATTTTAAATTACTTTTGTCTATTATAGATGGTTTCACCCTAAATTGTTTTTGGCAATCCTAAGCAATTCTAATATATGGTTATTAGTAGTTTTCTTATTAGGGCTAATGGTACCTATTCTATTGGTGGCTATTAGTGGTTATTATATTAATGACTATTAGTAATTATTATATTGATGGTTATTATATTAATGATTATTGGTGCCTATTCTATTGGTGGATAATTTTGTTTATTAATGGCTATTATATTAGTGACTATTGGTGGTTATTTATTGGTGAATATTGATGGTTATTAATGGTTATTAGATTAGTGGCTATTATATTAATGGTTATTGGTGGATATTTTATTAATGGATATTGGTGGATATGAATGGTTATTATATTAGTGGTTATTGGTGCTTATTCTATTAATGGCTATTGGTGGATATTTTGTTAGTGGATATTAATGGTTATTGTATTAATGACTATTGGTTCCTATTCTATTAATGGTTATTGGTGGATATTCTATTGATGGATATTAATGGTTATTATATTAGTGAATATTGGAGCATATTGGTGGTTATTAATTTTATTATATTAATGGCTATTGATGGCTATTCTATTGGTGACTATTAGTGGCTATTTTATTAATGGTTATTGGTGGTTATTGTACTATAAGTTATTGTTGGTTGTTATATGTTATATTACAACTATTGGTGATTATTATATTATAAATTATTGTTGGATATTTTATGTTATAATATCATAGGTTATTGGTAGTTATTATATTATAGGATATTTTTAATTACTTTTCATAGGTTATTATTTTATATTCTAAGTTATTTTTACTTTAGGTCATTATATTATATTTTAGATTATTTTAAGTTATTATACTTAGGATAAAATAATTTATAATAACGTAAAATAGAATGACTTTGAATAACTTAATGTATAACTTGAAATAACATATATTAAATTAGAATAAAATAACCTAAGGTATAGCCTAAGGTTAATTGAATAATTTAATTTAAAATAACTAAAATATTTATAATAAGCTATTTAAGATACCTTAAAATAAAATAATGTATATTAATAATTTAGGGTATAATAATTTATAATAGCTTATAATAACATAAGATATAAGTTAATATATTTAAAATAGCTTAAAATAATATAGGGTATATCATAAAGTAACATATATATAATATTTTAAAAAAACATATAAACAAACTTATTTACTATAATAAATTATAATAGTGAATTATGTTAATTAGTAATGAAACATGATGTTTACATAGTGATATTATAGTGAAATAACTTTCATTAGGGTGAAATTAATAAAATGGAATGAACTTATTTCGCTGTTAAGATCCCATAGTGATTTAAATGAACTGCACCCCATTTTTGTAATAGTGTAGGCATCTAAGCTAAACCTAAACATATAAGCCATTTAACTTAAACTTAAATTAAGGCTAGACCTAGGCCTTTATGTTAGGCCTAAACCTAGGCCATATG
>Ga0116229_10005876_pt1 | contig 19872 bp, 18 predicted proteins | sample S1TSphgellanicum_3_FD_87313 | JGI IMG/M metagenome (GOLD analysis project Ga0116229, IMG submission 87313) | Host-associated microbial communities from peat moss isolated from Minnesota, USA - S1T2_Fc - Sphagnum magellanicum MG | ecosystem: Host-associated > Plants > Peat moss > Unclassified... | reverse complement strand
TTTTCTCCCTCTCCCCCTCCCCCCCCCCCCCCGCCAGGACACACATAAAAAATTTCTCCCCTCTTATGGAAAGAGGCTAGACTTCTCTAACACCCATAAATTCCCAAGTTCCCATGGTTTAAATGTATTATTTTTGGGCATTGTGCCCAAAATCTCAACCTAACCACAAAAGACAATACTATGATAGGAAATCTTGATTTTCATTTCCTACAAAAGATTTCCCATCATTTCCCACAAGATCAGAAAATTCCCAATTATGTGGAATATTAAGAAAGGACAATCCCATAAATGCCAATTCCTTTAACATAGGTTTCTCAATGAGAATTTTTTTCTCTCATCCAACTTTCAATATTTCATTCTAATCTAAAGTGAGTGATACTTCTTCCAATTATTATTGAATTTATAATTAAGTCCAAGCAAATGCAAGACCAAAAATATAAATACCTTTTAGCCCTTCATGCCACTGGTAGGATCACTCCATCATCATTTTAAAGGATTTAGGATCTCCCACATGATTGTACAAGTCTTTAAAATTAGTTAACCATGACTTGAAATCATCTTGGTCTAGGCAAGGGAAATTTTAAAAAAATTCCATCCTTGGGGTGCTATTCCATTTGGTCATGTTGTAATGATGGTGTTCAACCATTCAATTCTACAATCTCTTGTAATAAAGGAAACATATATTCATTAAAATGATTTCCCACCAACAAAGAAAATGATGCCAAAGACACCACCATCACATCCCCTTTTACAATCATCTCCACCATCAAATTCTCCATTCCCATTGCACATAGCTCCCCCCAATTAACAGGCCTTCAATGTTATGAGCAATTTTTTTGGCAACAAAAGGAACTCAAACAAACCAACTTGCTTCCACTTTTGTCAATGTTCACCAATTCCTAAAATCACACCAATTTCAACATCTTCCATGGTGGTGATCACCATGTTGGTGCTTCCAATAGAAGACATATTTGCAATTGGTATTCTCCTTCCTTTGGTCAAGCCACAAAAAATATTGATTAGGTTCTCATTTTATTTATTTTGCAACAATAACCATATGGATGAAATATCTCAATATCCACCGAGCCTTCCAATATTCGTTCAAAAACCAAACATTCATCCATTCACCAAAAGGTCAATGTCCCAATACACCAATATTTCAATGTTATTTCTACTAATAATTCAATTCCCATCTTTGAATTGAAAAATCCAACAACAAAAGAAAATCAATGAAGTTTTGTCAAATAACCCCACTGTAAGAAAAAACAAGACCATTTCAAAAAAATTATTATAAAAATTATCCAAACAAAAAACAAGTTTGAAATGGACCAAAAACAACATATACTTCAATCCACACCACTTATGACCACGTTACTTTTCATTCTAGCGATTACACCAAAATAAAATAAAATAAAATAAAACCCAAATTAACCCCACATGGATCTAAAATCATCAATTGGGGTCCTATACCCATCTCCCCTTATTTCCACTAACTCACTACTCCCATTGGTTTGTTTCCCAACACCTTATTTTCTAAAAATAACAAGATTAGTTTACTACTATATGTAATTATGGATTTTTTTTCTTTTCACCTAATCTCCTTGTTAGTTTGCAACCCAAATTTGTTTTTAAAGAAAATAACTACCAATAAAGCATTCCTTTCTTCCAATTTTTAAAACCCTCTTGGTAACAAATTAACTACATACCCTACACTATTCTTGGAATTTTCTCACACTAACAAAATTTGGTCCCATCACAATCTACATTTTTTGTCCATAAGGCAAAGTGAAAAATAGTCTTGACGTTTTTCCAAACCCTCCCAAATCTATAATGAGCCAACTTGGGCTCCATGTTGCCACACATTACCAATGATGACCAACTTTATTTTCTGTACTTATGTATTCATATGGTTTTCAATAGTTCATCATTATTTATGTCAATTTCGAATTTAATTTGAATTAATATAATTATTATGGACATGAAAAGGCACATGTTAAATCATTAGTAGAAAATTTATCTTTTGCAACTTGTCTTGTGCAACTAAAAGTGCTATATGCAACTATTTTTTAGTTGCATATGATACTTTTAGTTGTGCATAAACCAAATTGCAAAAAATAGTTTTTCTTTTAATGATTTGCTTTTGCATGTCCATGTTGATAGGTAGGGAAAAGAAGTGAGGTAGTCATTAGGAAAGGGGTGAAATAGTTATTAGGAAAGTTAGTAAGAAAAGAGGTAGTTGTTAGGAAAAAAATGAGTTCATTAGGCTTCGAAATGAGGTAGTTGTCTTTGGAATTGTCTAGGGATGACCGTACAAAGGATTATGCAAAATCAATTGTTCATGGATGACAATATGAAAGATTATGCAAAGTCTTCCTTATACCAATTCCTCAAAATTTCTTGCCATTGGAATTTCAAGTTTCACTCAACTAGTATGCATGTTTTTTGAAAACCCACAAATAAAGAAAACACATCCATCCTCCTTTAATCCAATTACCCCCATGGATGACTCTTAAAATATTTGCACAACCATATATTTGTCTTTAATAATGACTAGCATTAAAATTTGGATCACATTACCAATGACCACAACAGCAGATCTTAACAAACAATTACTTAAACCTAGTGGCTTGCAACCATTGAAATAAAATCCAAACCTTCATTCTCAAAATAAATTATTGTACAAAGGAAAGAAAATTAAAAAAATTAAAGAGGACTTGCCTTACTACACTCCACAAAAAATTGTAACCTAACTCCCAAAACATCTTCTTTTTGAATTACAATGTCTTCAATACCAACTTGTTATTTCATTTCCTCTTCACCCCTTTGTTCAATATTTTCACATGGGATAACAATCATGTTTTTATAATACCATCAACTTGTTGTCACAAAAACAAGGTATGGAGTTGAAGGCTAAGATGCAAGCAACATCAAGAAGCATAAATGAAAAAAGACACCAAAAAGTGGAATAGCCCCTCTCCTAAACCTTTCTATCTTCCCAACATTAAACCTATTCACCCATAACTAAACCTTCTCACAAGTAGTGATTGCACTAGTGATTTTTTAAAATGTACTTATTATTGTTATTATTATATTGATTATTACTACTAAAGGAAAAAATTGAACCTTATTGATTGATGAGGCACATTTTATTCCTTTTACTTTTAATTCCATCCTTTGATGGACTTTTGATGGCTTAAAATGAACAATATTTTCATAAGTCCATATCATAATCATTTTTGGGTGGATTTCAATTTTTATTTTCTTAACATGTTCATCAAAGGATTGTTTAGAATGGCTATTATTCATATGGGTTTTTTAGTTCATTAACCACCATGTAATTCCCCACTAAATTAATGACATTAAAATAGACTACCATTTTAACACTATTGGATTTTTAGGGAATGGAACATTTGTTAAAAATGAGCCACCTTAGAGTGAATACACCCTTGAAGTTTATTGATTAATTATTTCATGGTCCACATGAAATACAAATGGATAACCCAATAAATAATGTTTAAATTTTTTAACAAAATAAATCATCCCCAACACACTTCTTTTAACATTCCTATAGTTTATTTTCACTACCTCCAATTGTCTATTTGCAAAATATATTCAGTGGTCGAATAATTTATCATCCTTTTGACCTAACACACTACCAATCACAAAATTAGAAACATCCACATAAACTTGGAACTATTTGTTCCAATTTGGAGGAACCAATATTGGGGCTTGGGGGTGGTTGCAAGGTAAGGTGGACCAATTATAGCAAATAAATAATCCATAATTTGGTAGAATGATAATTTTATAGCATGTTGATGACATGTTAATGCATGACACTTTGCAAAAACTTGTAATGTGACACAAAAAGTGGTCCACCTTATCTTGCACCCACCTTGGGTGAATATCATTTTCAAATCACGAAAAGCCAAATTGGTAAACTTTTTAGTTCACACTAATTCCTAATATTTCTTCAACAAATTTGTTAAAGGGTTAGCCAAAATATCATACTTGTTGATAAACCTTAAGTAATAGCCAACATTCCCTAGAAAGAATCGCACATTTGTAATTGTTTGTGGTAGAGATAATAAAAAAATAATTCAATATTTGTAAGGTTCATCAAAATTCGATCTTATGATATAATATGACCCAACAATTTCCCTTTTAACACCAAAAATTGGCACTTACTTGCATTAAAAAAAAATCCCATATTGATTACAACGATTGAAATTATTCTTTTATTATCTCTACCACAGACAGAAAACAAAACCATAAAAACCAAAATAAGCAGAGTTTCACTTTCAAACTGTGAATGTTCTTGAAAGATTTGCTTTCTCTTTAGGAAACAGTTGATCACTCTCGTATTTGTGCATGACATCAGTGTACCTCATTCCAAAAATGTGTTCATATAGCCTCCCAAGGTTGCTATTCACTGAATGCCTTAAGGCACTCAAAGCAAATGCAACCTGAGTAGGTGAAGACGAATGAGCCTCTCGTCTGTTGATAGAGGAGGACGTGGCCTTAAATTCTCGCAGCATGTCTAGAAAGCCAAGGTTAAGCTCAAGGGTTTCACCGAAAATGAGAACTGTAACTTCTTGTGAAAAAAATTGTTTTGTGGCGGGACTCCACAACCATTTCGAGCACTTCCGAGTAGTAAACTCCGCACTTGTGTTACTATTTGAACCGACTAGACTCGCTCTTTGAAAAGTGCATTGAAGCACATAATCCATGAAGGCTTTCAAGGAAACTTCAGTGCCCTTTCTAACGAAATCAATTTTCAAGCATCTTCAATCAAACTTGCATGTCACGAATGAGATTGTTTTCTGTAATCTTTCGATCAAGATCTACTTTCAACCCTGAAAGAGTGGCTTGATCCTCTTCATGTAACAAGCGTGCCTTCTTAGTCGCTTCGAGGACTTTCGAAGCTTCTGCATGGAGGCATGTCAACTCATTGTTGTCTACGTTCACATCAACAAAATACGTTTGTGATGAGTTCATAGTGGAATTAAGTGAATCGTACCACAGATTTATCTTAGGCCCAAGCGGCCGAATGACGGGCTTCTTGTCTGCCATAGTTGCAAAAATTTCCTCTTGACTCTCCATCACAATTGTCACTTTTCTTCCCAGTCTTCCAAATTACTAAAAACACAAAAATCATCTAAGAATGTTTCCATGAATAATTAGAAATAATTTTTAAATGTTGTCATCATTACTCTTTGCAAAGTAGCCAATGAAAGACATCTTTCAATATGCATATGTGCCCCAATCTGTGGTGAAAATGGTCTTGATAAATTTTCAATTGTTATCAAAATTTGGTTATATCCAAAAAAACCTATCCAAAAAGGAATAACATTCATGCCCATCTATTGCATTAAAGTTATTATCATTAAATGGCAATGGAAAATAACATTTCTTTATTATTACATTCAACTTTTGAAAATCTTTTGAAAAATTTGTGTTTTGCCATTCTTCTTGGGAACCAATGAAAGGTTTGGAAGATAAATCGAACCTTTAATAGCTTATCTAATTTTTTTACTAACAACAATTATTTTGGATTCAATTGATGTTGATGTTATTGAATCAATATTACATAGTCTTCCAATATGATCTGACATTGACAAATGTCAAGTGGCACCTCCTTGAGGTCAATATAACTCCATGCAAAAATGGTTTTTTTCCTTTTAAGGAAGTTCAATTTTTTTCCAAATCTTTGTTTGTAATATTAGCCTTAATGATCATTTAATGGTTGATCTTTTGTGCTAATATTGATGGTTTTACAATTTTTTCTTGTTGAAAGTGAACCATCATATCACCTTTTGGTCCATACCATTTAATTTCATTATTGGATTATGGTAGTCCCCACACCAATGCATTATCAACTTGGAGGATTCTTTAAAGTTCATCCACTATTTGATGTCATCATTAGAATCCTTAGTGTTATCTCAAATTTATTGACATTTCCAAGGTTGGCAACAATTATACATTTGGCCACTTCTAGTTTGTTTGGGCCAAGCCATTGGATGAAGTTGATAAACTTGAGTAATGGGTGGGATGATGGATGGTGGGACATTCTTTAATTTGACTTTTTCTAATTTATCATCAACATCAAATGTAAACTTGAATTCTTCCTTTTGGGTTTACCCATGCTACTTGATTGGGGACATTTGTAATATAAGTTTGTCTTCATGTCAACTCAAAATCAAGATTCCTTTACCCCAATCATTTTTTGCTTTGGTGTGATACAACCAAGGTCTTCCCAACAATATTGGATAAGGAAATGTTGAAGTTAGTATCAACTCAAGAACAAACACAATGTAATCAATCTTGTGTTCAATATCAGCCTCCCCAATTGATATATCTCGTGTTCCTCCTTATTGTCTTGGTGGTCTTCCCACTTTTGGTGGACCTTTCATTGGGTTTACTAGTGGCTTGATATGTAATGTTGGTACTATAACTTTTATCAATGATTTTAGAATTGGCCCATTGGTAAGGCCCAAAGATGTTGCATTTGTTTCAATTATTGGTCACATTACTAGTTTGACACCAATAATTAATTCTTGTTTTTCCAATGGATAGACATTGACTTCTTTATTTGTACAAATATTTCTTCATTTTCATTTGTATGGTTGGTTTCAAAATTATGGATTAGTTTTCCCCCCCTCTTACCATAAGTCAACATTGCTTGTACCTCTTTTGACTTTGATTTTCCAATCTTAATTTCTTTAGGTAAGCCATTATTACTATTTTGGTTCAACTCCACTTGTTCATTGTTGGATGAAATTTTTAATTGCATGTGTTGTTTTGGTGCCTTTTCTTTCAAAATGGGCATACAAGCCTTTACCAATCTCACTTCTTTATTATATGCAATATAATCTCTTAGATTGGGGATCTTTGTAATTAGTGTCTCTCCCATTGAATGTGGTCTGTGTTGCACATTGGAAAAAATCTTTTGGCATTGGGTTGTAATATGACTTTGTTCACCATATCAACCACATAATGGCACACAACATTCAGGTGCCTTTGGATTATAAACACTCATTGGCATAATGGCCTATATTTCTACATCTCCAACATACTACCAATTTGTTATGGAAGAATCAACCCCATATTGGCATTCACTTGGTTTACATCCAAACTTGTTTTTTGATTTGTTGGTTTATTTGGGGTAAGCACCATAACTACTTATAAATGCCAACATTGTAATATTGTGTGGTGTTTACTACAATAGTCCCATTTGTTATCTACTACATTAGGCACCAATTGGGGTGATGGGCATTTTTTTGGCAAGATGGCCATAAGCTTTACAATTATCACACTAAATATTGGGTTGTTGATTGGTTAATTTGGTCATCCTTCTTTTTTATTGGGTAATTGAATTCACAATTCTTCTAATTTACTTGTTAATGTTAATATCTTGTCCTCTTGATGATTTCAGATGGGCATTGGTACCAATGGTAATTAAGATCCAATAGTGGAAATAGAATATACATTCCCACTAATATTGATTGGTACATTGGGGGTTGTGAATTATTGTATTGGCATTGCTAAACTAGGAAATTGATGAGTTGATGTCTAATTGCTTCTAGTCATTGGGGTGGAATTGGGTAAATAATATGCAATAAATATATTTTCCCACAATTTGGCTTGGTTGATGGTCACTTGCAAGTTTGTTGGCATGAACTTCATTAATCCAAAAGGTCGCAATCTTTCAATAAATAACCCCATTTGCATGTGGTTGGGTATATTATGATTATTCCATCTTTTTAATAAGGTGCAAATGACATATCATGAGCCACACTTGCCCCTTTGGGTGACTACTTATTAGGTGTTTATTTTGAAATATTTTTGGAATATTTTGAACAAAAGTCTTTAAAAAATCTTGAAAAATCTTGAAATTTTTCATCACATTATTACCTTAAACCCATCCTTCAAAATGATCCAATTTTGAAAAGTTCCATGGGCTTGTTTATTAAACCACTAGAATGCCAAATCTTTTAAAGGTACATTAGAAATATTATTTTCCAATGTTCATTGGTCCTAGCATCATTTGCAATGCATGCGATCATGAATTGAACATGATGTTTATCAAAATTTGAACCTTGTTGCCAAATAAATAAAGGTAAAGGTGCAACATTGATTAGCATATCATTTAGTTGTCCTTGAAATGGTGTATGTGAATTTTAAAATAAACACATGAGGAATGAGTATAATTATTTGTTGCGTGTATAGTGAAAATATTTTGTTTTGTTTTTTAAAAACATACATTTGAAGACCAAGAATATTTATTATGAAATATGAATTGAGTAGTTTTGAATATCGTCAAATGATTATTGGTAAAACATATGAAAGTTACACAAGTTGGAATGCTTGAATTTCAAATTGAAAACACCATGAGTTTTTAAAGTTGTTTTGTTGAATTTGGATTAACAAAATTATAGTGAAAGGTTTTTTTTTAAATCACAATTAGTACAATTGATTGTAGATTCTTCAATTTCAAACATTAATAAAGTACATTGTGTGGTTGAAGAGGGGAGGCTTTATAGATATATTTATAATTAAGTAACCATTTTATCACATTTTTATAATTAATGTGCATGGGAAGTTATATGTTCTATGATCATGAACTCATTGTTTGTGAAGAACATGATGAGTTTTAGCTTTCATGGTAGGATCAAGCTCAAAAGGAGCTTGATTTTAAGTTGAAAAAGAAAGAAACAAAATTTAGGTAATTGTTGAAATTTTTCAATTATTGTCATTGCAACTTTTGTGGGAGTTATACTTTGAAACTAATGGATTATGGATATAATGCAACAAAACAATATTTAAAAGTTGCTTCAAGTTTTATTTACACCAACACTTGTTCAGTCATTCAATCTTTTGCTTGAAGTGCATGTCATAATGGAAATTCCCTCCTTTCACAATTGAATCCCCTATATTAGTTCACATAATTTGAAGTTTTCATGATTAAAACTTAAAATGATCCAAAATTTCTTCATATGATAATTAACTCTTCATTTATTTCCATTAATTGTCCTTTATCTTTATGGTATAATGAGTGTAAATGGAAAACATCCCATTGAAAAATTACATATAGTTCATTTATTCCCAAACTACTAGTAATCTAATTCAAGTCTAAAAATTTACTTCCAAATAATGTTGTGACAAAATCAATAAGATATAGATGAGTTGAAATAAAATTTTAAACAACATATAGTTAAAAAATTGTTTGCAAAAAATGGCCTTTTCCTTCTAATGCCATCAATGGGTTGTTTCTTTCTTTAGCACCACAAACTATAGGTTTGAAGATGGCATCAAGTCAATTGAACTTTTGGTAAATACAATAAATCTTATCAACACACATTAGTATGCCATTAAAAGTCCTCCATTGATTCTTTAAGGTGAAATGCATTTTCAATCACCACTATGTTAGCATTCATTGAAGATTAAATAATATTAATCGTTCATAATACTTAGAATTACAAAATCTTGCGGTTCTTGAACAAGTACAGTTAGATAAATCACTTAGTATGAATGTATACAACTTAAAGCTTCAAATTCCAATCATTAGGTGTGGGAAAAATAATATATATAGTTTGATTTCTTTAGTAACTTTATGGGAAAGTAAACTTAAAACAACAACAAATACCATTGTAAAATTACTATACATTCAATGCTTTTACTTCAATGATTTAAAAAAAAAAAAATCTTCACTATGGTGCATTGATTATCAAATTTTGGATTGTACAAATGAGTTTCAGGTAGTTTTTTCTAAATGCAAATAGTTGTTGACTTTTTTTAATAATGTATGTTTTGTTTCAAATATGCATGAAATATGTTCTAACAAAGAGAAAGTCCAATTTGTTTGTATGATGTACTTGAATATACAATGATTTTTATATCCTAACTTAGCACATATCTATTTAATTAATTTTTCTAATGAAAACATAAGTTTGAACACCATATTAGCCAATTTATTTCAAATGTACTTATTACCACTTTTATTATACTAAAATTCTTCAAATTTTGTGTCTAACAAGTACTGTAAACTCAATAGAATGCACAATGGTTTCATAAAAAATATAAGTAGATTTTGCATATAATTTCTTGTGTTTATGTCAAAAGTTGTTTCATTTTAAAACTTGATTTTGCAATGTCTATGTTTTTGGTATACTTTATCACACTTTTATTCAACTTAGGTATAACATTTCATGAGTTTGTAGATTTTTATAAATATTAAAATATTTGAATTGCCCATGTCATGAACACCATTAGGTTGTCCTAGCATAAGCAATCGCTCCAAAAACTCTTATCTACATCATCAATTCTTTGCATGGTCACAACAAAAGAGCCTTTGAAATTATAGACTTGTGCAATAATAATCCTCATGTATGGGAGAGAAAAACTAAAGAATTTGTGAAAACCATCAATGATGCATGCAATTTGTTAAATGCCACTTAGATTTCTAAATCTTTGCATGATGGATTTCAAACGTTGTTAAGAATGAGTAAACATGATATGATAAAACTTATTCTTGTTTGGAAAAATGTTTGATGTACTTCTGATTAGTGAAAGTGCTTACATTCTAAAGATTAGTTATTAACTTTGGTCTCATTCCATGAGCTAGTCTATATGAAATAATCTTCACCATTGCGCAAATAGGAAGAGGTTATCTCACAAAAACTGGTGATTGGATAATGAAAGGTTTAATATGTTGGACACGACTAAGGATAAGAAAACCACATCTTTCCCATTTTTTTTAAAAAAAAAGAAAAGAAGGAAAAAAAACCCCAATGAATTTTTTTAAAAAGGGAAAAGGGAGGGTGCAACAAAGGAAGAATCAACCCCAAAAAAAAGGAGGGAAAAAATTGAAGGGAAAATGAAAAGAAATGAATAACTAAAAAATGAAAGAAATGAATAACAGAAGAATTTTATTTTATTTTATTTATTAAAAAAAAGCCGGGCACCTGCCCAGGTCACGCTGGCCCTGAGGAGCGCATGGCGGGCACAGAGCACGCTGGCGAAAAGTTCTGCCAGCTGGCGGGGCCGGCAGCTGCTTATGTATGCAGGTCAAGAATCGATGGCTGGGATTTGCCGATACTCCCAACTTTTTGTGCTTTTGTACCGACCGTTACAGACAGCTGTAATCAGAGGAGGATGTGTCATTGATCTTGATAATCGAACGGTTTATATTGAGGTTATTCGGCGAAAGCGCTGCTTGCGAGGCCACAAGTGTGAAACCGGCTCTTGTAATGGAGAGAGGGAAAAGCTCTGCCCCGCTTGTGGGCGATGGCGTCCCGTGTTTTGCAAGCCCAGAATTACAGCTCCATGATCGATGGAGAAGCAAAGCACTGGGGTGTAGCGGGTAGCGGGTATAGTAATAGGAGCACGAAAACCAGTTTCTGAGCAGGAGGAGAAAGTGAGATGGAATTCTATAGAATAGTTTGCTGGGATTCAGGTGTTGCAACAACAACAGCAGCTTAATAAGCAACTGTGACCTGATCTTGCCTTAGGTTATGCTTAGTACTCTGTAGTGTGTTGTTGCAATCTGTTAGTTTGTTGTTCCTCGTTTCTACAAGTGGGATTAGTCAGAGGTGATATCGATTCTCATTAATGGGTCTGGCTGGGTACAGAGTTATCATCTTGTGTTGTATTATGTATGTATGAGATGATTGTAGCTTGATTAGCATCCAAAGTCCAGGACTACTAGTGTTAATTTCCATTTGTGCTGGATAATCAGCAACAAGGTGTTGTATGTAAATGGAGCAGCATCAAAACATGAAAGCCATGAGTATTCTCAGCATCACTGCCTGGCAACTTCCTGCTTCCACCAACTGGCATTAGGCCCTTTCTCTCTTTTGTACAGACCTGCTGAAATTGTTTTAGTGTATTTGGATGGCATGTTCTACACTGAAATTTGACTTCTGAGAAATTGCAGGGCATTCTGTTTTGGGGAGATATCTCTCATTTTTCCAAGCAGTTTCTTCCATCTTTTGGAGGTATCTTCCATTTTTTCACAAATTTTGTCTGGTTTTTTACATGGGGTAAGGCCCTCGATTGAGGACATTATCAGAAGAGAGTCTGTGCTTGGCATCCACCTCACACAGCCCCTTCTTATCGTAATGCCCTTGACCTCAGGCCTTATCCTACTTGCATGCCCCTTCTTTTACCCGCCTCAAAACAATTGGCTGACCGCAAGTGAAAGTAAACTGAGCTCACAAATAAATATGAGCTCAGTAGGATGGGGAGAACCTAATGAACTCTTTATACCTTTGGATCCAACATCCCATGTTTCTGGGCCAGAATTTTGAAGACATGCATGCACAGTGACTTGGAATTTTCCAAAGGATGAGTGCTGACTGAATCATAGATAGTAAGTAACATCATGTGTGAATGCAGTATGTGAAATGGACCCATGATATGATCTGCATTCGGATGAGTAGGAGGCTGAGATGATTTGTATTACCACAAAGCTTTGACATTTGGAACATGTACATGTGTTTGGAGGTACTTGCACTGCACTTGCAATTTGTGAGACTTCAAATGCATCTCATTATCACCATTTGGTGGGTAAAAAAACTTAAGATAGATTTCTTATGGGATCTGGTGTATACAAATTGGCTTTGTTGCAACCAATCCACCCAAAAGTATGAGGACTATATTGTGTTTTGGAGAACAAAACTTAATATGAAATTTAAGATTTTAGTATTTAAGTAAAGTTATGCACCTTCAAGCTGGGAGGGGTTGCAGAGTAGGTTGGGAGGTCTGACAGGGTTGCAAAGAGGGGCTACTATATATCAAGGGATCAAGGGACGCTATGAACAAATTCACATATCAAATGAAAGTAGCAACCTCTAGTCACAAATGTGCAGCATCCAAAAGTGTGGGAAGGGATCAGAAGCGTCACAGAAGCCTGATGACCATAAAGTGGACATCTTCTACTCAGGAATATGTTCACAGCACAAGCTAGACAGGTGAACCAAAAGGTCTTCGCTGGAGTTTCTTTGAGGGATGGATTTGTGGTTTTCATTTTGCAAAACCTTGATCATATATTGAAAAAACTGCCCTCCAATGCTTTTTACATACTACCAATACTGAGGCTTTCAGAACATATGACACATGATGATGCCTGGCATTGATTTAGCATTTCCACTTGATCAGATGGTATTTTTACATAGGGTTGGTTCTGGGGATTTCATCTGTTAAAATATAATCCTCTCTGGTTATTTCAGGTCCTCTTGTCATATCTAAGTTTGTTGACCCATTCCCCTGCATCTAACAGGTTCACTCCAGTTTCAATCAAAGTCAGGCCAATTTGAAATCTTGGTTTCCATGCATTTGCAATTCATTCATGCTCTGGATCTTCAAAGATTATCTTTCAAATGACAAAAGTCTTACTGCATTCTCTCATAGTATAAACTTAGCACAAGGATATATATATATGTATGAGCCTAACTTTGAGGTTCCTGCCTGAGATGACTCTATTTCATGAATGCCCTGCTTCTTGGGTGCTGTCTTACAGTAAGTTGCCTGGAGCAACACTGGTGTGGCCCAAAATGGGGGTCATATACTATGCATGACTATGCTCTCAAATTGTATGCAACAAGATTGCCAGATAACAACTTTGATCTTTTTACAGCAGACTCAAACCATGATGCAAGAACCTTGATGCTTCCATTTCAAAAAGATAAACATAAATCAGAAACAAGTATCCTTGAAGTCTATTGCCTTGTCACAATGTCCTAAAATCTATTTTGTGGATATGATGGGATCAAATCCATCTGGAATATCTCAATTGAACATCATGGGAATTCTTATCAGTTGGAAATTACTCCCTCCCACGTAAATCAGCCAAACATACACATACATTTTCAAACATTCACGACACATATACTATCAACTATTTCAGACACTTATGCCCCAAAGGGTAGTATGATTTGTAAAGGAGTCGAGATCATACCCATCCTATTCCACAGATGCTTCAGCTTGATCTGCAAACTCCCAACACTCACTGAAAAAATATACAGGACCACTGATTACTGAACTCATTTCTCCACAACACACCCTGGAAACTCAATCACCACTTAGCAGATTCTTCTCTCTTCCCAGTGTATTCCACAATCCGTCAGAATGTTTGACAGCCTCATAACATAAACAAATTCACTGCTGACTGGATTCTCTTCACAAACACAAATAGTTTATCAAGCATACATATGCACTGACAACAATAAATTGCCATCACAAGACAACACTTTTTTCTGCAGTATCCCACTGGAATCTTACCTATCTTCCCACATAACAGCACATTCAACAAATCAGCATGCCAACTTATCTTCCCACTCAACAACCCTCTAAAATGGTCATCATCTCCCATTCATGATCCACCTACTTTATATAGGAACATATTCAATTCCTCCTTATCACCATTTGTGCAACGGAAACAAAAATAATAACCTAAGTCAGATTTGAACAATGCTCTGGGCTGTTGCAAGAACACTCCTCTTTCTCACAGTTTTTACAAGTTGCATTTTCCAAAAGCTACCATATCACCCCAAACACACCACCAAACTTAATACTTAGCTCTAGATGCCATTTTCTGTGCATCACCTCCTCCACTTATCTCCTCTGATTCCATCTTTCAAGCCATTGCAGCACCGATGCCATATCTCCAGCAGTAGCATTCATGTACACAATCAGACAATACACCAATAGCAGCAGCATCTTCACCATAGCCACCCTTAATAACTCCATCCTGCACACTTCATAAAACACAAAGAACAGAACACTGCATCTATTCTAATGAGAAATCCAAAAAGAACCACACTGGCTCCTCCCAGTTCATGAGGTTGATGTTAATCCCTTCCATCCCTTGAGCTGAGCACGAACCAACTGCCAAAAGTTGATGTAACCCTAGGGCATGAACCTTCTTCGCTATGTCAAGTTCCAGATCAAAGTTTTTTATTTTTCCCCTCTACTATGACCAATTTATCATACAATCTCCATTGTTGATAATATATGAATGGCATGGCCGTTGTGTATAACACACCTTTTTTTTTACTCTTCACGGTTGCCCCTTTTCGTTTTGTCCCATTACATCGGTGTTCAAGGTTGAGTAAAAAATGGCATTTTGGAACCTTGGACACTCAATTCTTCAAAACAATGTGGTCCTATTGAAGTAGGAGTAAAATGAAGATTTATTGAATTTTACAGAATCACAACAATAGATATAGTTCAATGCACTTTACAGGGCCAAATCTAAAAAAACCATTTCATGGATCCTTGATGCTTGGTTCCATGAATGTGGTATGAAAAATCCTATAAAGACTTTGACCAAGCCTCAAATGAAGAAACTCTTCAGGCAAAGACAATTGTGAGAATTCAGCATCGAGACCTCCTAGATTGTTATGCAATCCAATCATAAATAGCAAGTTCATTTTAGATAGGTGCATTTAATATTTGCACAATGGTAACTTTACCAGGTCACATAAGAAGCAAATTTCTTATGGCAATGTCCATTGGTGAAGTTGATGATCTATCCAAACCAATCTAAAACTATGCACAGGAGACCAATCAATCTAAACCCTAAAACCTCAACTATGGGAGGAGAATCACAGTGCTCATCATTATTCATGGGCAAAATTGGGTTGTTTTCTGGTTTTTTAAAAATGGTGTCCTGCAAACTGCATGGACAATTCTTCTCAATCTAGATACTAGGCTGATCACTAGAAAAGCTTGCCAGCAGTCTTTTCCGCAGATGAAAACAAAGGCATGTTGTCACGCCTGCCCAGCTTGAGTGCAATCTTTTGGTGGTACAGCTCTCCATCTTCTCTCTGGCACACGGGGACCCTGATTGTCCTCTGGATGTCTTGCACCATCTGTTCATAGTAACCTGCGCAGTTTCTGTAGAGCTCGAAAATCATTCCAATCTGCCCACCATTTGAGAAGCTAGAACCGAAGACTGCTGCTATGCTGCAGGCTGATGCCAAGGCTGCCAAATGAATCCCTGGCCAGCAGGACCCGAACAAGCTCAAGAGAGCGGCAGAGGCTGCAAGTACCGGAGCCAACATTGCCAATCTCTTGTTATCACGCTCCTTGTTTCTGGCCCAGCCCAAGTAGGTTTCAATGTCCGACTCCTTGAGCTTCTTTGCAGTGTGTTTGAGATCCTCCACCATCTCGTTACTCCACCCATTCACGTTGTTGGCTGGGATTTCCGTTTCGGAGAGGTCTTCGGTAGAGCCAAGGACCGAGGGTACCACTTCCTCGGGGAATTTTACCAACCCATTGGGCGTCAAGGGGAGAGGAAAGGCGACGTCAAGCGCCTCAAGCCTGTCCATCACATCGTCCATGTAGAATTGGACAGCTTTACGCAGCCGTGGATCGATCAGCAAAGTGGTCTCGATGTCCCTAGCCAGCATCTTGAAGAAGCGAGATGCCGTGCGTTTGCTCTTCAGCGAGCTGTGAGGGTTGGAACTTGCTGGCCAAGAACATAAATCTGGACATTGAGAAGGAAAGCTGCCATGGACATGCCGAAGGAGGCACTGGTACTCCCTGCAACCCCATTGTTCATAGCCGCTAGCATGGCTGCTGCGATGGTGGTCATGTTCACTGTCATGTAACATAGCTTGTTCTAGTTATCTCTTTGGACACCAATAATGGCGTGCATCTCGCTGCGATCTTTAGCTGCGAAGGCGATGTTGCGGAGCTGAGCGACCACCCTCGGACCCTCCACTCCATTTCCATCAGTCCAACCTTTGGTGTTGCGCTGGGATGGAGAGCTGGGCGAGCTCGGCGCTACTTGAGTGAACGAATTCCACTCCTTCTCTACCCAGTTGTTGTTATCTCTAGGTCCTACGGCGATGGCAGAAGGTCTTACCAACTTCCAACTCCTACGCTCATGTAGTCCTTGGACAGTCGTGGTCGAGATCCGGATGGGCAGTTGCGTTCTCCCATGTGCAGCAGTGCTGATCAGGCTGGTACTGGTACTATGAACACGACGAGAACTATTGTAACGATCCAGAGCATCAACTTGGTTTCCAGAAAGCAATGTTGCTGAGCGTACTCCAGGGGCACTAGAAGAAAGGGCGCAAGATGCAGCAGCCATGACACTATTGTGCGAGGAGTCTTGGCAGAAGCAGCTCAACAAGATGCGGTAACTTCAAAATTGGAAGAATTGTAAATTAATGGAAATTTTGTTCTTGCAGAAAAAACTGTAGAAAATAGAAAATTGTGGGAGCTAGTATTGGGTGGGGAGGCACAAACTGCGAGAGACAGACAGACAGACAGAGCAACAAGTACTGCAGAAGTATTGCAAGTCTGGTGATGTCTGCAGAGTTGTGAGGTGTGCAGGAAGAACTGAGGCTGTTTATAAAAGCATGGTCAGAGAAGCAAGCGGACTTGCGCAAAGCAGTCCTTCCGTCAAAGGCGAGTATGGAATTGCGCGGGATGGCGAACGTGGGAAGGGCCAGGGTGAACAGTGAACCGGTCGGTACCCACCAGCCCAGAATGAAGAAATCAGGATGGATGGATGGATGGTTATAAGTGGTCAGGAAACAGTTTCCTGTTGGGTCCCAGTTCCCTGGCTAACCATGCTGGTTTTCTCAATGGCTTTTTAACTACCTAACTACTGACTAACAACCCACATAGGTGAGGGCTCTTTTGACTACTACATGCCAACTAACAAACCTGCTTACCTAGTGGTTACCTGTTTTAAACACCTATCTACTTATGTCCTGTAGTACCTCAGTAGCTTTGACACATGTTTGTCAAAATAATTAATTAAATTTGAAATCTTCATTATCAACATATAGAATATTCTTTGAAGATCCAATGTTTTCCATCCCAAAAAATTTGTTATCAGGAAAAAAAAATTAAAAAAAAATAAATAAGCATATTTTTGAAATTTTTTACACTTCTGAAAATAAATGTATTTTAGTGTTCAAGCTGCAAAGGTCATAATAGGGTATATAGAACCCTACTTCCTTCAAAATGGGTTACTAAGGTGAACCAAATATTATTAACTCAGGTGAGGTTTATACACCACTGAGTTATAAGGGGGCAATCCAGTGGATGGTAGTTCACTTGGTTGAGGTGGGGTGCCTTGGATTCCACACTGTTCAATGTGAAAGCAGAGCTGAATTCAAGCAATCTCCTAGTGTGACATCTGCAATGAGAAAAGGGTTGTAACTTTTTTGCCCAATGCTGCCCGGGTCTGGTCTTTTGAAAGAGCCTGCGTTCTGTCAACCAGCAGCACCTACACTGGTGGTAGGGTACCACAGTAAAAACCCAAAAAAAAAATTTGGTTTGATTCTAAACAATTATATACCCTAGTAGCCTAGGGTTAGTTTCCACATTGACAAAACCTATAAATTTTTTTTCCAAAAACTTAATTCATTTTTTTTTTTTTAAAGATTATTATTTTTTCCATGATCTACTATGATATTGTCACATGAGTAATGAAATTACTTAGAGTGTGTAACCCTATCATAATTATGGTGATTTTTCAACATGTCAATTCTTCATATTTTCACCAAAAATTGGTTTCACTATTTTGAGGATTATTTAATGGTGAAACTGACCTTAGGATAAGGTATATTATATATATCCCATCCATAGACTAAAATCATGGTTCTCATCTAAATTTTACATTTCCTCCAATATTCATTCTTAGAGTGAAGAAAGCCTCACTCAAGAAGGCGAAGAAGGTCCCAGTGTAGTATGTGTGGGTTCACCACCCTTGTTGAGACCAGTTGGTATATGGGTATCAAACAAAATGAATGCAAAACACGAACATTAGGGTTTTGGCACACGCAAAAGTATCTGCAAAATCAGAACCTTATCATGACGGGCATACCCAAGATGGACACCATTTACCTAGTTGTACACATATCAAAAATTTGAATACCCTAGTACCTTGGCCATTTCAACACATGTCCCTCGAATAGTTAATTAATTTTGAAACATGCATTTCAACAAATGGAATATTTCTAAATATCCACTATTTTCCTTCACAATATTTTTTTGATTTTGAAGAAATATTTTTTTGAAAATTTCAACATTTCTGAAAATAGTATAATTAGGGTGGAACTGGCCAAGGTACTCACTCGGGTACCTATCAATCAGAATGAAGTCCTGCCCTTATATGCCCATCCAAGTTGTGTCTGGGCATCATTCCCTGTTTCTTTGAAGAAAAAGATGGATCGGGCTGAGGGCAGACAAGGAAAAAAAGAAGCATGAAGTACTTTTGTACTACCTGCAATAACAAGTATAGGCACATATAATGTTGGGGGCCATAAAAGGAGGGCATTGGTATTTCAAAGCCTTCCCAAAATGAGAAGCCTATATTGATATGCATGTCCACCATGTAGATCATGTGTACCTTCCCCCTATTTGGCCCTTTATCAATGTTTACCACATCCAACATAGAGTGTTGATTATTCTCCCACCCCCCACCCATAAACATGCAGAATTGAAGAGCATAAAATGAGAGACTAATTTAAATGTCATCATGTGCACAAATGGCCCCACAAGGGGGGCTGACCCTACAACTTCTGAAACCAGAGGAAACCCTTAGAGATGAATGTGATGTGTGGATGAAAAAGCATGTTTCATTTTCAACACTTTCAAACATTGTTTTCTTTTTCCAAATTTTTTATATCGCATCATATGCAAGCAACCCAAGAAGGATTTAGAATTAAATTGGGGCAGGTTTTTTGAACCTCTCCAAAATGTAAAAAGATGGTAAGAAAAATCCCCCCCCCCCCCCCCCCCCCCCCTTTTTAAAAACCAGAGGAAAAGGGGGGGGGTTTTTTTCCTCTAAAAAAAATTAAGTTTTTTTTTTTTTAAAAAAAATGGAAAAATGTTGAAAAAATATTTTTTTTT
>Ga0116229_10005875_pt1 | contig 19875 bp, 18 predicted proteins | sample S1TSphgellanicum_3_FD_87313 | JGI IMG/M metagenome (GOLD analysis project Ga0116229, IMG submission 87313) | Host-associated microbial communities from peat moss isolated from Minnesota, USA - S1T2_Fc - Sphagnum magellanicum MG | ecosystem: Host-associated > Plants > Peat moss > Unclassified... | reverse complement strand
AAGCAAAAACAAAAGTAAGAAGGATGATGATAATAATAATGCCGGAATAGAATATTATATTTATATGGCTATTGTTCTTTTATTAAGAAAAACTCCCCCCCCCCCCATTTTGGCCCCCCGCCCCCAAAAAAAAAAAAAAGTTATCGCCCCCCCCCCCCCCCCCCCCGCCCGCATCCGAGAAGCTTTTTCTCCACATAGGAAAAGCGTGAAATGGAAAGCATTGCATTGCAACAAGGCGATTGTCTAAAGTCTTCAACATCGTGCAGTGCAGTGCAGTACAACATCCTTGTTCTTCCTCTTGAAAGTCTCTCCGATGCCGTCGAGAAAAAAAATCAAGTGTGAAAGCGACGAGACGAGAGAGAGAGAGAGATACTCTGTGTGTGTGTGTGTGTGTGTGTGTTTCTGAGTCTTACACCTTTTGCACTTGTCTACGTGTTTGGTAAGAGAGAAGGGGCGGGGGATCTCGTTTGCGTTTGCCAGTTTGCACCACATTTGACAACACAAAAGTACCTAGCATGTGCTCTTCATAGGGCCTGAAAAGGAACGACAGAAAAACGAAAAAAAACAAAAGAAGAAAGGCCATGGAGCAATTGACACTATGATCTTCTAGTGTCTTTTTTTTTTCACTTTTTTTTTTCTTTTTCTCTTTTTTGAAAATTGAAAGAAAAAAAGAATATAACAAGGGTATGGTATTATTGCACACTGTAAAATGTAAAGCCCTCCTGTCAACCCTCTAGCGTATTTGGAGAGTGTGTTTTCACCAATGAATTTTTTCATTTTCAACAACTTTGACCACAAAATTGGGGAAGATTCTGAAAATATGTGTTTTTTCTAGTGTAATTTGACTAATTTTTGCTTTAAAATTGGGAACAAACTTAATCGTTTGATATCATAAAATTGAAAGAAAAAAGAAAAAAAAAGGTTGGTTATCAGACTGAAGAATTTTGAATGCATGTGAATTTTGAATGTGTGTGTTTATTGCCCAGTATACAAATGAGCAAATGGGAGGTGTACAAGGCCAGCACATCTTGGCTGTTTGTAAAGCTTTTGTAAAGCTCAATCTAATGGTCAAGCTTTACAAATGACAACACCCAAGGAGCATAGTCTTCCTGAAAAGCAAGGGCCTACCTTTTGGGAATGCCTTGCTCCTTGGGGTATCCAATTTTCACCCTGGGATGTCCTTCAGATTGTTTTTTGTCTAGGTCAGAGTGGGAGAGATCTTGTGCCTTGTGGTCTATTTATGTTTAGGAGCAAAAAAAACCCAATAAAAACTTGATGGTTTGAACCATCACCCGGAAGACAAAAGGGAAGGCCAAAGAAAAGTCACAAGAACCAACAAAAAATAAAATAAAAAGCTAGTCTCTCTCGTAGTTAGGAAGCTACTAGTGTTGGACTGGTATATAGTTTGTACCTGGACATCAACCTGGGTATCAATATGAATATGAAAATACTTAACTAGTTGGGTATGATTTGCTCATTGTACTATAGTTGAGATCATAGTGCCATGATATGTGAAAATTGGATATTCCGACTCATATCAAATCCAATTGGTAACAACATTTTAGGTACCTTGATATATATTCATACACAACTATTTATGAACATCAATGTCATTGTATGAGAGTCAACTTTTTTAGAGTGTAAGGTGTGAGTTGTAAATTATAAATTATATTGTTCTTTATAATGGCATGAAGTTGTTACATTATAATTGAAGGTGTCTCTTCAATGTTGGCAGCCTTTGTTTTTAATCAATGATGCATTAGTGATGAATATAAAGCCTCTTCAAATCAAAGTTGTTATAATATTTTTTGTTAGTTATTGTATATGACTTATCAAGTGATGATTTTTTTTCCTAACTTGGGATCTACATGTGAAGATGAATTTTATGCTTTTTATAATATTAATAATATTAATTTTTTTCAACTTGGCAGCCTTAGCCTTGGATCAATGAAACATTTGTAATGATTTTGGGACATCTACAAATCAATTTTATTGTGACCAGTGTTATGTTGGTTTTTTTTAAAGGTTCATCAAAGATTTTTTCCTTTCAACTTATGCAAAAAGTTGCATCTTTTTTTGGGTGACATCACACATTAAATTAACATATTCATATTGATATTATGTAACCCTCTGGTATCACACATTTGAATACCATGATACTCATACCATTGTGTGAGAATTGTAAACTTTGGACATATTGATATCACGTCATATGAGTTTTCATATTTTTACCTCAATACCCATATTGTCATGGTATACAAAATTTCAAAAAAAGTCGAATATCCATACCAGATGGATATGTTAAAAATCCAATACCAGTCCAACACTGGAAACTACCTCATTAACAACCCCTTTAATGTTGGCTACATACAAATTGTGAGATCAAATAATACTTAGAGGTCTAAAACAAGCATCTCTTACTCAGATTGAGTCGTCAGTTTTGGTTTCAATTAGTGAAAATAAAACTGCAACTGGGTCTGATTTTCAGAATCAATTTTTGAGCCAAAATAAAAATCAGATTATTATAGGAAACAGACCTGGGATTTCTGAAAGGAAAAAATATAACTAGAATTAACCGAGGTTTAACCGGGGTTAACCACCAATTGCAGTTTAGCTTACTTAAAGCAGGTCTGGTTTTCGTAAAGCACTGCCACTAAATTTTGAAGTGTAAAATTAGGTCCCTCACTGGACCAAAGAAACCGACTTTGCTGAAGTCGCAGGAACAGTAACTTGCAAAGGTCCGAAGGTGCCCACCACCCTGTTGCTCCTCCTCTTCTTTCCATTTTTTTTCTTTTTTCTTTTTCTTTTTTTTTTTTCACTTCTCTTTTCAGGAATTTAAATAAATAAATAAAAATACATCAACAAATTTTCTGTCTCTTCACTACAATTTTTTTTTCCCTCAAAATTTTCAGAAAAATCACTATTTCTTCAATAGAAAACAAACTTACAACAAAACTAAACTTTTTATTTTCAAAAAATGCTAAAACATCCAACATAAACCAAGAAAATAAATTGATTTGAAGAAAAGTTTGAATCAACTAGACTACTCAAAGTTCTCCTAATAAACTTGAATCAGTTACACAAATAGGATTTACATGGGAAGGAAAAGTGAATCAGAACCCTCAATGTTCACTTATCTAGATTTCACTCATCCAAAACCAAATCCCAACAAGAAGAAATTCTTGCCAAAAATTGAAACCCCAAATGGTTTCAAACTCACTCAACAAAGATCCCAACGAGACAAAGTTTTTTCCAAAAACATAAACTCCATATACTTACACACTCACCCAAATCAAAATCTCAACAAGAAAAACTTTTGTCCAGAAACATACGTCAAATCCTTACACACTCAACCAAATCAAAAGCCCAATAATAGTAAGCTCCTCCTGCCATACGAGAACCCCATATTGCCTAAAAAATGAACATTCACCCAAATCCAAATCTCAACAAGAATTCTGTTCTCTCAACGATCCAACCCCACACCCTGGGTATGTCCTCATGAAATCCATAACTTTCCTTGATTTCTCATCACATTCACATCCTCCCCTAAATCCATATTATGCATGCAAACAAGAAAACTGCACTAGATCAAAATCCCATAAGAATAAACTAGAAAAAAGTTCATGAACGATTCTCATCCGCATCTAAATTACTCATGTGGTGGTGCTATGGTAGGAATAGACTTCGGATCCACGACGTAAGTAATAATAATAGAGCAATTTTGGAAGTGGCTAAAAATGTGGTCGGAAGAAGTGTTGAAATTAATAGTTTCCAGTGGTGGCCAAAGTTGTAATAAACCATTGTTTTTTCATTTTAGAACCAGCATATGGCCAAATCAAATTTTCCAATTTATTTACGAAAAAAATCAAATGAAGTCCAAGATTCCTGCTATGATTCAAAACCACAAAAATAGACCCCACCCAACACACATTGTGTACCACCAAGCCACCACAAAGCACCAGATCACTACACACCATCTCTTGTTGAGAATTTCACTTCTGGATGCACTTCCTTATCAAACTCTAGACTTGCAAATCACATATTTTATAGTTTATTCCTCTTCGATAATCCTAACTCTTGAGGCATATTCTCTTCTAGTTGTGGCATTTGCATAGCTAGTAAGTGAGTAGATGAACTTTTTGGTGACTCTATTGCAAGGACTTGTCACACACACCATAGCGCATCAATGTTGCATCGTGCACACACTGCCATAGACCATTGCCATAGCACATGTTCAGCACTGCTACACAACACTGCACCAATGCCATAACACACTCGTAGCATTGCCACGCAACATTGTTGTAACATGCACACACCATTGTCGTGTACCTATGCCATAGTGTGCCTGCACCTCCACGCACCCTACCTCATCATTGTGCATGCACCACCACCCACCTTGCTCTAACACCGCACACAACAACAATGCTAGACTTCATTGTTCAAATTTTCATTTCATGAATCATAGTTGCCGGACTTTGTTGCACATTAGATCATGCTTCACACTTGCTAGGTTTGATCGTAACTACATAATTATCTTATACACAGTAAGTAATTTTATTTTTGTATTATGTGTACAATATATAATATTGTTTCCATGTTGCAACTATATTATTATGGGCCATGACAAATTGGCAATGTTCTTTGTACCTTTTGACTCATTACTAGAATATTTTTAATTTTTTTTTTTTAATTGTAACATTCTTGGAGTTCAAATTTTGTCAATTGTAATTAGGTATGTAGGTGAACAAAAACCCATATGTACCTAAATTAAACAAACAAGGTAAAAAAAATTTGAAATAAAAACTTTTACACAATTTCAAAACTTATTGAAATAAATTCTTGTTTAAGTTTGGTGGGTGTTTTGATTTTATTTAGGGTTTGTTTAGGGATGAAACTAAGGTTTTCGTTAGGGGATTTTAAGGTTGATGTTTTGGGTTTTAATTGGTGTTTTTTTAGGGTTAATGTATAAGGTTGGAATCTAAGGTTTTAATAAGTGTGTTCTAAGGTTTGTGTTTAGGGTTTCATTAAAATGGTTATATTTTGTGCATGTTGGAGGGATGGGTCACCATCGAAATAGTGCATGGGATTATGTCATAGTGATTGGCAACCATAATGCGCCAAGCACAAAGAGGTGGAAATGCAATTTTTGTGAAGTGGAGCACATAGGGATAACCACCAAGATTAAAGCACATTTGGGTGGTTTATGAGGCCATGGCATTGTGTCTTGTCCCAATGTTCTTAAAATAATGTTTTTTTTTTCCACCTATACTCCTTCCTATGGCTTCAATGGGAAATTATGGGATGTCTACTGCATTAACAAATGCTACACAAAATTCAAGACTACAAGCAGATAATGTGCCTTCTAAACCATCATCAAGGCTACATCCTTCTCAAACACAACTACGAATAACATGGCATGCTACTATCAAGTTGCAAGTTGCAAAGGACATATAAAGATGCATTTACAAATGCCATATCCCTTTCCATGTCATAGATACCCCAACTTGGAAGGCCATGATCAAATTTGTTGCAAAAATTAGGGTCGATGATTTTCATGGGCCTGGTTGAGAGGCTTTATGAACCAATCTTCTTCATGATGAAATACAAAACATTATCATTGATCTAGAACCTCTTAACAATCATGGAATAAATATGGATGCAAAATTGTTTCAAATGGATGGAATGACATGAAAAAAGGTTAATCATCAATATTCTAGTGTCTTCTTGTAGGGGCAATATTTTTTTGATGCAATTGACACTTATGAACTTGTTGGTCAACCCATGATTGCAAAATACATTTATGGGCATATCAAAAATGCCATTGAGATAATGGGACTTTATAATGTTGTGCAAGTGATCACAAACAATGCTTCTAATTATAAAACCATGGGTGATTTAGTTATGAAAGATTACCCTTCATTTGTTTGGATACCTTGTGCCACCCCTTATTTAGACATTTTGATTGCAAACATTACAAAATTACCTTGGGTCAAAGATGTAATCACTAAAGTCAAACATATTGTGAACTTCATGATTAATAAACCAAAAGTTTGGTTATATATAGAACATTCAAGGATTTCGAACTTTTGAACCTTTCTAAAATTAGATATGCATATATGTTTCTAGTTTTGGAAAAACTTTTGCAATTTTATCCTACTTTAAAGAAAATGGTTGTTTGTGATTTGTGGTGAACATGGCAAGATTTTGGGACTCTTAAAGCAAGAGAGTTCAAAAACCTAGTGTTGGTCAATTCCTTTTGGAACAATGTTAAAAAAATTGTGAAGGATCTACAACCTTTCTACATTTTTTTGTTTAGTGAATAAGGAAGGTTCCATTTTATGAGTTCATGTTGAAGATGGGAGATATGCTTTTGATAGCAAACATGTTGTCAACAAATCAATTTCTTCAAATTGGTCAAAGGTGGACATCATGATGGGAGTGGTTTCATCACCCAATACATGTTGTGGCACACATTTTACATCCATTGTGGTGTCATCCTTTGGGTAATATTTTTCCTAAACTTCAAGATGGATGGACATCTTATTTGAACATTCATTGTCATGATCCCTTGGATGAAAATGCTTTGGATGATGAATTTTTAAAGTTTTTACGAATAAAAAGGCCTTTTGCACAAGAAGCTGCTAATTTGCAAAACCCCATGTTGGCCCCTATATCTTGGTGGGAAAATTTCAGAAGACATGCTCCAAAACTTCAAGCTTTGGCATTAAGGGCAATATCACAAGGTTGTAGTTCCTCAATGTGAGTGCAATTAGAGTTGCTTCAATCTTGTCCAAACAAAAAAAGGAACATGTTAAATTTTTACCTAATCCTTATCATGTAATCCTATGTTGAACATGTTTATCATGACTTCCAATTTTTGTAGTCAAAATTCTTACAAATCTTTGCAACATATTGGGTTTTTTGCAAATGAAAAGATTAGTGTTTGCGCAAGGTAACCTTAGGATGGTTGAAGGCATGGTAGCAAGAGAATCTTTGAAAGAATTGAATCTTGGCATTATTGACATTACCAAGGTTCCCACTTTGCCAAAAAGGGATGAAAGAATTGAAAATTATTATGTTTTTTTATGGGAGGAAGATGCACAAAAAAAGATTGTACACATAGACATCAAACTCAAAGGATAGTGTCTTTGGTAAACTTAATGGCTTCCCCTTCTTCCCCAAAGTGTTCATTTGAGTATTTAAGAGATTCAAGAATTTTTGCAACAAATGATGATGAGCATAGTGGGTCAAAAACTTGACAAGATAGCGAGTCAAAAGACTTGACAAGGTGATGGTGTGGAGAAGCTACAAGTTGTAAAAAATGAATCAAAGTCCCAAAATACCTTTTGGTGAGTTTCAACCCTAATTTGGGAATATAAATCCCTATCACAAATAGCATGCCATTGCTAACATGTTCAAGTTTGCATAAAACCTACAATCTTGTCTTCACTTTGTCCATTTAATAAAGAATTATGAACAAGTCAAATTTTGACTTGGGCCAATTTATTGCTTAGACATGGGTGTTAGTAATGTTGTCAAAGAAATTTTTAATAGATTATTGGTCTCAAGGTTAGCTTAATTGAAATGAAGCACCCCCCATTTTTCTTAAGTGACATAACATGGGGATCTCATAGTCATTTCATCGAAGTCAAATACAAAATAGGGGGACCCATTAGGAGGAGTGTTGTTTGCTCTAACTCACCTTCATGTTCTTCACCTTATAGTAGCAACCCACCCTACTTATGTTTTCCCTTCGTTGGTGGATGATATGCTTATAGTAGGTCCTACATCAAATGCGATTTTTATTTTTTTAATGATTGTAGCAAGAGTTTTCAACATTAGGACTTTAAGTGTAACCAACGAAATGTGTAGTTTGGTTTCCACAAGGGTTGGACTACTATATATCATTTCATTTTGGTTTTTTTACTCCCAATTTGGGTTTTTGTATTTTGGGCACACTAATGGGATCCAGATCATTATTGAGTCATTTGTGGTTAAGGCACTTCATGAAGATCTTGGGACGATATTTAGTCTCCTTATGTTTATAAATACCCACATGGCTTTTGCGATGTTCTCATTGTGCTATGTTCAATGCCCTAGCTACTTATTTTGTATAGTGTTTCCATCTCCAAATATTTTGTAGCATTAAACTAAGTTTGATATTTGTACCATAGTTATGTTGGAGAAATTACTTGGTGCGAGATCTTTTGGTGGTTCTATTAGTCACGTAGCTCGTCATTACGCCACTCTTCCTGCTTCTTCAAACTGGTTTGGCCTCCCTTCTATAGTTCAGATTGTTGGGTACTAATTGCTTTTACATTTGTCATTCGTTTCTAACAAGATGATCACCTTATCCTTTTAAATGTAGTAGCACATGTAAGAACTAACACTTCCCCATTCCATATGGCATAATGAGATACTTAAGCCTTGTTACCCTAGGTTGTTTGCTTTTAAGTCCCACCCTTTGAGAACCTAGTGGTTTAATCTTTTTTTTAGTTGCATGTTTTTTTAGTAAATCACCAATAAGAATAGGAATTTGCCTCGTTTCCAATAAACATTCCTTTAGATATCATGTGAGCATGTTTTTGTTCATGTGCAAGTCTAGGGGCAAATGTTTGATTATTAGCTCATCCTACCACACCTACATTTCATTTAACCTTAACCCATTTTTTTACAACATTATATACATACATGTCTTGGCTTGCCACATCCTACGGTTGCACATTTTTCATGATGTCAGTGTGGTCATACCATTGATGATTTAGGTACCCACTTACTTCGATGCCTTTGTGGGAGTGAACATATAACAACCCACGATACATTTCGGGATATTGTCATAGCTATTGCTTTGGAGAGTGGAACACATGTTCAGAAGGAGGTCTCCCACCTTTTCCTTCACCACACCCAACGACAAATGAATATCCTTATCACTAAAGATGGTTTTTAGACTTTGATGGACATGTCATTACTAATTTGATTCACATAAATATGGTGCAATGAGCATCAATCATGATAGCACATGGAGCAATGATGGTTGCTTAAAAGAATATTATCATCTTTCAAAATAACAAGAAGCAATGACTTCATTCCCATTGCTATTGAGATGTATGAGTGTTTTCATTCTCATTTTGATTCATTTTTTACTACTTGTGCACAAACTACTATCGTGTGTCATCAACAATCTTCTTTAATCCCCTCGATGCGTGTTTTTTATTGTAGACATCATGTGTCCATAGCCCAATAGTGTGTGCAAGCCATATTGATTCTTCAGTGAGTTGTTGCATTTGGTCGGGGCTTTTCATCTCTTCCACACAACATAGTCAGTGCATCTCCATCACTAGCTGATGTGTGACAGATGACAACTTTTTTGTCTTAGGTCTTCTTCGTTATCGTTTATTGTCATTTCATTGTTATGAGTCCTTTTTGCATAGGGTCTTTACCTGATTTTTGTTGATTGTTTGCTTTCGTTTTTTCTTTGGGTTATGTTTACTTGTGTTATCATTTGCCTTGTACTTTTGATGGATGGGTTCCCATCCTTGATTTTTTTTAACATGGTTTTACCTCGTGGATTGCTTGGGACAAAAAGTTGCAAATCTAGTGTAGCTTTTCTCATCCAATGTAGGTAAACTGTTTTGCAGGGACACCTGAGTTCATGGCTGAAATGAAGAAGAATATAACCAGCTTGTTGAACTCTTTTTTTCCATTGTGCCTTTTGGAGATGGTTACCTTGGAGTATCCTTCCAGTGAGTGCATGAATGAGCCAATGGGCAATGTATGTTCATGGTTTGTATAACTTCTTTCATTTCATTCTTTTGAAACCAATAAAAAATCTTATTGCCAAAAAGAAGTATATAGGGAGAACCACCAGGCCTAGACAAGGGGACACTACCCCAGAGGGCACAGCGCATCAGAAGAGCTTACCCAATAGTCCCAGCCAACTTCTTTTTATTTTCAACGCCCAAGTTGATTATATGTGATTTTCAAAAAAAAACGAAATGAGTGAAATTTTACTTGTTACTGCTTTTGATGTTATATGTAATTCTAGTTTTGAGTCAAAATGTTTACATCATTCCATGCATTTACCCTATTGCACAGATCTACAACAAAGAGACAGCAAGATGGGGTTGACTCAAACTGGGACAACCATAGTGAAGAGACTTGCCATGCAACTCCAGGAAGAGCTTGATCTGATGTCACCAAAATCTTCCTGGTCAAAACACTTGCACGCAATCTCACCAGATTTACAACACACCCATTCTTCCAATGAAGATTTCCATTGGAGTGATGCAAGGAACCAAAGCTTTCAATCAAAACAACCCTTTCTTGGCAAACTGTATGCTGAACATCACACAAACCACTTTCATGAAAGTTAGAATGGCAAGCTGCCTTTGGAGGAGTCAAAGGACTTAACCACTCCTGCATCAAGAAATAGCAAAGTTATGAGTGTTTGCCATATCAAGTTTGCAGAGCCAGCAAGAGACTTTGGGTTAGGGCACATCTTGCAAGAGCATTTTGCTCAAGAATCATCACCAGATGGGAGGTTCAATAGAATCCTCATTGGGTTCCTTTGGCAATTGTTTGGATTCATAATAATAGAGGCATGCTAGTGTGCCTCAGACAGTGGGAGAGGATTTAGAGTACAGTCAAAAGACATTGGTATTGAGGTAATCTCTTGGTGAAGATGGGACTAACAACAGAAATGGCTTTTGATGCCAGAAACTCATATTGGGATTAGGTGATGTATTCCATTTGTTGCACAAGCTGCTATTCATATAGATTAAGCATGCCACATACAGAAAACAGTCAGATCATGGAACAAAGTCTAGACTTCTCGCTTTCTATTACTCCTCATATGTCTTGAACAATTCACTACAAAACATACATGTTGTATGACCATTTCAACAATATACATCAGTTGGCTTGATACTGTGGGCGGCCGATCAATCTACATTTGCTGGATGGGTATATCACACAGGCAGAGCCCTTCTGCTAAAGCTTGAAAATGTGGGGAATTTCCTGCCCCCAGGGCCCACACCCTGAGAGTTGGAAATTATTTGGTAATTTAAAGCATTACTACTGGTGAGCAACATTCATGTAAGCTGCATGTAAGTATAATTAGGTGTTTGATTACACCTGGAAGTATGATTCAGAACCGGCAGTCCTTACCCACCAATCAGGTATCTGCACAACTGGAACTGGAAATAGACAATTTGGGAAAACTGGACCTGGATCAAACACCAAATTCCATGTTCTATTTTTGTGTGGAACTGGAACCAAGACAATTCCAATTTATTTTTCAGAAGTGGAACTGGAGATTCTTCAACACTGGATTATACCAAGACCTAATGACATGACACTCTTAACAACATAATACGAGTATTCACTTTATACTACTTTATACCATCTTGTCCTGTGTGTTTTGTGTAAGTTCATGAGATGCATTGCAAAAGTTCATTAATCTGTATTGTGAAATGGTTTCACAGTAAGATGCATTTTGCAAGTTCCACCACTGGATATTGTTATGGGGAGTTGCATCTTTTCACTGACCAGTCCTGCAAATTGTCTTCTCTTGGATAAAATACATTCAACTGCATTCAACAGTGGGTCATGAAAACCTTTATAGATTTTCATTGCAGTTTAATCCAGTTTCATTTCATGACATACGCACACTACTTTGATTCAATCAAGTTCTACAGAAATTTGAAAACAAAGTCATCAGGCTACAAATGCAGCAGAACAGAATATATTTCTTGTGTCCTTAATAAACGTCATGAGAAAGTACAAGTAATCACACACTGGTAAATTTGGTAACATTGGCCTGTGTATATAACAGCCTTGAATAGAGAAAAATCTCACTCAAGGTCTTCAGAAACCTACAGTCTGCCACATAAAATTTATTTGAAAGCCTGGAGAACTAGAACTCATGAAAGTTCATGCATACATGCTTTTGTGCATAAGAAACTTGTAAAGTACTTCAAAAAGAGTTCTGTTCCAAGACACCTGCCTGAAGATTGAGTCACACAAGAACTACAATTTGCAAATACTCACATGTCTCTATGGTCAGGCAGAGATTGAAATGTGCAATTCAGACACAAGCAATACTATACTGAAACACTGACAAGCTCTATTGATCAGGCACAGATTGATATCAGCATTGGATCAGTGAATCCATTTGGCCAGGTTGGCAAATCAACCTTGCCATATCCCCTCTATTCAGGTTTACAGCAAACACCCATTCCACAATACAGCACCCTTCAAGACACCTACCACAATCTAGACACAAAATTGAGGCAATCAGGATCCCAAGTCATGAATTTTGTGCCAAGTTGTTTACATGTAAGAACTTCAAGATAAAACCCTATTCTATGCATTCCCATTGCTCAGATATTCCAATGCTATTGCTTAGCAGATTGCAAAACTGAAACAAACATGAATCTGACACCTGCACTGCATTGGTGTCCAAGCCCACATCTTCCAAAGCCATCACCAGAAAAGATTGGGTTGATAAAATGCCATGTCAGAAGCCCTAACCCTATCTGTGTTCATAAAGAAAATTCAAGGCAAATCAAAATGAGACATCCAAACTAGAGTTGCTTACTTTCCAAGAAAACGGTGGTGTTCATAAACACCATGGAAAAATGGAAGTAATCAAGCACTGGTAAACTTGGTAACAGCCTTTGTTCCCTCAGACACAGCATGCTTCGCAAGTTCGCCAGGCAATATCAAACGAACAGCTGTTTGAATCTCACGCGATGTGATCGTGGGCTTCTTATTATAACGCGCAAGACGAGCCGCTTCTTGCGCCAGTTTCTCAAAAATATCATTGATGAAGGAGTTCATAATTCCCATCGCCTTCGAAGAGATTCCAGTGTCGGGATGAACCTAAAAGAAGAATCAGAGACAAACGAGATGAGCGACAGAAACGCCGAATTCTTGCTCACCGACCACCCCAAATTACTTAACTTCTTTCAATACCATCTTTCGTGGAGGTTAAAGGAAGAAACGTAAACCTCCGCGAAAAGAAAACTTCCTTGCAAAAACTTCCATAAAACGCCCAGATCCGCACATTTTTGGTCTCCAGGTTGCATAGAGGAACACAGAAACGCAAAATACGAAACCGGAGAAAAGCTCGAGTGATACAAGAAAAGCTACCTGCTTCAACACCTTGTAGATATAGATCTTGTAAGTCTCGGTGCTTTTGGCCTTTTTCTTGCTTTTTCCTTCCTTCACCGGCTTCTTCTCAGCCTTGGTCTTCACGGGCTTCTTCTCCGCCCTGGATTTCCCTGCCTTCTGCTCACCTTCTTTCGGTGCCATCTCGAAGACACAAATTCACCGCCGAAAAAAAGAAAGAAGAAAACAAAACCAACTAGCGACTACTTCTCAGCAAGGAAATCCAAGAAACAATTTGCGTTCTTAGACACAAATCTCTTCAGATCGCAACGAAAAAACGGACTCTTTTGCACTGTGACAACGAGTAAACTCCCGCTTGCGAGTTTTCATACTTGCGGCAACGGAGGGAAATGGAGCCTTGGGAATACCGAGGAGAGAGAGAAGAAGAACGAATGGTACTGCTAATGGACGTTCTGGAACCTTGTCACGCGGATCGCCATCGGACGGCTGTCGTCGGCTGAAGTTCTAGATCGAGGGCGGCGCGCGGATTAAGTGCATGAGTAAGCGATGAAGCCAATGGGAGGCTTCGTGTATGGCGCCATGGATCGATTTCAGATCTGACGGCTACTGGTCGCAGGAGGGTGACCTATTCGATCCCCGGGTCGGACGTGAGGAATTCCGTTGCTATGGATCGCTCGACCACCTGCTCAAGTACTGGGTGAACAGGCTTCCATCGGGTAGCCTTTTCCTTTACTGGCGAAATTCGCTAAAAAGCGAATTTTAAAATGGGAATACAAGGTGATCTTGGGGGGTTTCAATCGCCAAATTGCTAATCGGTTCCCAGGAGGTAGTAAAAAATATGGGTGACCATTGATTATTTTCGGGTTCCATACCTCGTTTTCATACCAAATTTGGCTACATCTTCACCGATTTTACAATTAGTGAATTTTCGCCAAATTTTTAGCTGAAAAATATGATTAGGACCTATTGATTTTTCATTGAGTAAATGACCCAAATTTTTATGGCAAATTCGGGTAGGTAGCAAAGAATTTAGAAAGATCCCGTATTTTTTTAAACAAAAAAAGACCCTTCATATCTGATGCATAGCCAAATTTGGCTAAATCTTATTCTGGGTGCTTCTAACTAATCACTTTGGTTACATCTCACAAAATTGAGATTCAAAGGCTTGTAAAATGTTACAAACATTGTGATGTAGCCACATTGGTGATCATCCACGAGAGGAATTAGCCAAAATTGGCTACAGGTCAGAGAAGAATCCTCCTATAGTTTAGCAAGCTGCCAATTATAGTTTTTAGAGTAAAAATACTGAAACCCAACAGCTTTGGCACTTTTTTTTTCCCACAAAAATCCTTCACATGAGTCCCCTTCAATTGTTGGGGTCACCAAGTGGCAAAGTTGCTTGGGTTAAGCCGACAAGGCTTACATGTCCTCTTCAACTCAAGAAACTATGGTTTAGGGTTACAGAGAGCATTAAGTTTGTAATCAAAGTTGAAAAGGTCCTTCCAAGCTTTATGTGCACAAACATGAAAAAATCATCTGAGCTATTGTGCAATGTAGGGTGCCATCATATCACAGCATCCCTTATGCAAATTACATTGTGGTTCAAGGAATTTTTCAATGTAGCCAGAGCCAAGATCATCCATAGGAAGATTGAGAGAACATGGTAATAATACTTAATCAAATCTTGTTAAAATCAGCTATTAACTGTAAACCTTATAATCACTGAAAATCGAACATAAAAAATTGGAGATGCCAAATTTCAGGGAGAAGGTGGTGTTAAAAAAACACCATGAGAAAGCAGATTTCCAGGAACTCAAGCACTAGTGAATTTGGTGACGGCTTTGGTTCCCTCTGAGACCGCATGCTTGGCAAGCTCACCGGGCAATGTCAAACGCACAGCCGTCTGAACCTCACGCGACGTGATTGTTGGTTTCTTGTTGTAGCGGGCCAGACGCGCAGCTTCCTGCGCCAGCTTCTCGAAGATATCGTTAATGAAGGAGTTCATGATCCCCATAGCCTTGGACGAAACTCCAGTATCTGGATGCACCTGAACAATCGCCAAAAACCCACAATTACAAAAACCCCCCGGGGTTACTAATCAGGCTACATCTACCTCTCATCAAGACACATCTTCAGCGCAAATTGCTGAAAAGTCCAACTTCAGCATCAGAAGAACAAGCAGTTCAAAAACGAGCTGCAAGCAGACCCACCTGTTTCAACACCTTGTAAATGTAGATCTTGTAGCTCTCACTGCTCTTCTTCGCCTTCTTCTTCTTACTACCACCGTCCTTGGTCACAGGCCTTTTCTCAGTAGTCATCGTCTTCACAGGCTTCTTCTCAGCCATGAATTTCCCTCCCTTCTGTTCGCCTTTCACTGCCTTGGGTGCCGCCATTGTCCAAAGAGTAGAATAAAAGCAGGGAAAGAAAACAAAGACCAAAGGAAACAAGACCCACCGGAAACAAAACTAGCAATCAACCACCAACACCTCACAGGACAAAGCCTGAAGCGCAGAAAAACAGCACAGCAAATGGAAAGAACAGCAGAATCAAATTGTCGCAGCAAAAACTCATTCAAGATTGAGACAAGATTTTTGGTTCCAAATAATTTGAGGTTGAAGAAGGCTTTTATAGCGATGAAGGGAAGTGCAGTTCTCGCTGACGAGCAGCGAAACCCGAGAGAAAACACTTGAACGCAGTTCGCTCTCGCTGACGAGCTGAGCTACACACAACGAATTTAATTTCATTTAAATTTAAATTTAAATTATTCTTCGAATAACTTCCTCCAATGGCTGCGTCAGGAAACTTTCACACGGATCGGAATCTGACGGTTCAACGGACACAAGCTCTATCTGACGGTTGTGACTACTCCCTGCAGCCGGCGTTTTGGTTTGTTGGGCCCTGCCCCCACAGGGACAGTGACTATCGCATTGGATTGGAAGTTTTACCTTATCAGAACCGGTTTCTTTGGTGAAAGCGTTTAGACTGTTTAGATTGGAACGGGTTTTTTTCGGTGTTCAGAGTGTGGACACAGTAAGAAAGTGTGCAACGTCTTATCTATTGGCAGGGCCAGCATGTTTGTGATGCCTTGTTTTTCCCCCCTCCCGCAATTTGTTTGAGAACACTTTTCAAACACAACACAGGACCAGTGTTTTATTGGCGGGGGGGCAAAATTTCGCCAAATTTCCACCTGAAAAATATGATTTCGACCTATACAAAGGATTTTCCATGGCCCAAATTAGTCAGATTTCGAAAGAAAAAATTTCCAGATCGCCAGATTTTTAATATAAGTTCCAGTAGGTAGCCAAGAATATAGAAGGATCATTTTTCTTTTTTTTAACTTTCATATCTAGTCTGTAGCCAAATCTGGCTAAAAGCATCTTATGGATGATCGCCACTTGAGCTACATCACAAAAGGGAAAAAAAAAAAAAAAAACCTGCATGCACAGGATGAACAGGTTTTTTCTTTTGCCAATTTTGTGAGGTTGGTGGGTTGCCAATGATCCTCAAGAAGACTCTGCCAAATTTGGCTACAGGTCAGAGTGGACATTAGAAGAATTTAGAATTCTTGCTTTGTTTTGGCGACATACTGGAACTTCTTGTCTAAATATGGCGATTTCTTTTTTTTAAATCCTCAAAGAGGGGAACTTAGGGTCATTTTTCCAAACAAATCCACTGTAGGATGCACACTGCCCTTTTTTTGGGGGGGGCCGGGGGGTCACCAAGTGGTGAAAATTCACCCCAAAATAAAATGGCTGAGGGCAAAAATGCCTTTAATATACTATGGAAGTTCCTACCATTTTCTTACTGGCGCCAAAAAGTGAAATTAAAAATTTAAAACTCAAAAATGAAGTGATTTTGGAGGTTTTCAATCACCAGAAGTGAGAAAAAAAATTTACAAATTGTCAAATTTTTATATTTGATTTTTAGTGTTGAGCAAAAAAATAATAGAAGGATGATTAAAGATTTGTACTTCATATCTAATTTATAGCCAGATTTGGCTAAATCTTCTAGGTGTAATGGCAACTTTTTCTATAACTTCCTAGAACGATGGCCACTTTGGCAGCAAACAAAAAAATTCCTAAAAAGAACACTACATTAGCGTAGTAGTACACGAACGGTTTTGGTGTAAATTAAATTATTTCTTATTTTGCCAAAATTTTGATGAAAAAAAAAACTACTTGTGCCAAAATTTTAATAATTATTATAAAACTAAAATCTGAAGTATTTCAACTGTTGGGTTTGAACTTCAGACTGCCATTTCTAGAAGTGAAAAATGTGACTGTTCAGACAGACCTAGACCGTCTCACAAAGACAGCAAAATCATGTTTATTTTTTTATATAAATATTATGAGCTGAAAATTTCAGAATTAAAAAACCAATTGCTGAAGTTAAAATTTGAAATTTAATTAATTATTTGGAAGTTTATTGTCGAATCCATTTAGGTATTACAATAGTACCTTGGTAGCTTCAACACCGATGATATTTTTGTAAAAATGATGAAATTTTCAGAAAATACTTACATGAAAGAACAAAATTTTGTGAAGGAGAAAAGAGAGAATTATTTTGAAATATTCAAGAAATTTCTATTTTTTACATGAAATTTTTTTAATTAATTAATTATTCAATGGACATTTGTTGATGTTGTCCTTGTACTACCATATATGGAACATGCCCAATGCCAATGTTTTCTTGGTCAATTTTGTGATGTAGCCAAAAACATGTGTCTAATTAATTATGGATTAAACTATTAATTTTGAACTTTTCTAATTTGATGGTTAATGTTGGATTTTTTTATTGAATTTAAAGCAAAACATTGGAAACATCCATTTGTTGGATCATCTAATGAAGCATGACATTATTAATATTTATTGTTGCATTCTACAGTGACCCCAAATCAAAGTTTCTTTTCCAATGTCCAAAAGGTTATTTATTAATTCTAGAATTTCAATAGTTTATGATTAACTAAATACATTATCAAAGTGACAATCATCCATATGAAGATTTAACCAAATTTGGTTATAAACAAGATAAGAATTTTATTTTTATTTTTTTAATAATTTTAACTTTCTATATTTGTAGCTACCTACTTGAACCATGCATATAGAAATTTGGTAAGTTTTCTTAAATTACTTTTTATTTATGGCAATTGAAAATCTCATAAATTGTTTTTCTCTTTCTAACTTGTAAATTTTATTTTTGGTGACATTTCACCTTTAGAAAAAGGATTCCTTGATAAGGAGTACCAAGGATTTTTTAAAAGCAAATTTTCACCATGTTGTGAAAAACATTTTGGAATCGGAATAGTTTGTCACAACTTCCTTACAGTTAAAAAAAAAAGTCATCAAAACAAGAAATTTTTAATTTTTAAATCACCACAATTTCCTAAATATTAAAAGGTGTTTGAGATTTTCTACTTTCATATTGTGAGCATCACCAAATTTGACTAAATATATTTGTGGATGATCATCACTTGAGCAACATCACAAAATTAGGGGGAAAGAACAAAACAATTGTTACAAACACATTGAAAACATGGACACAAGATTTATCAAAGAAATCAAACAAGTAAGAAAATCAAAATTTTGGCTTTTGAAAAAAATAGTGTTTAATTTAGGAAAATACAAAAGATGTACCTAGTTTGTCATAGATGCAATTTAGTTTAAAATAAAATTACTTTAATATGTTAAAATAGGTTTTAAATTCCGAAATTCAATTTGACCCTTGAATTGCACAATCTTGAATTAAACTAAATTTCATATTGAATTCAACCCTTATAACTATATATGCGTTTTTGGGTATTTGGGTGTGGATTTTTTTCAACTTTGTTGAAAACAAGGAATGGTGAACATCTAAAAGATAAGTGGACCAAATTTGGTTAGTGTTCAAATAAAAAAATAGAAAAAAAGTTTAAGCTTGTTTCATTTTCAAAAAATCTTTTGTACACTTAACATGGGATTTTTGTTGTTGCCATGTGAAATTTTTCCCAAAAAAAAAAACATTAATGTGGATTGATGAAACCTATCATAAACCTAAAGAGGCAAGCTTAGTTACCAAGGCATTGTAAAACACTTTGTTAGTGGATGTTTTGTGTAAGGTAAAGTCTTCAACTACAAGCCTTATTGAAATAAGGGCAGTGCATTGCAAAATCAAGCACAACTTTGATTCTAATAAAGCCTATGGCCAATTTTTTTATTAAACACATGGATTTTGATTATTTTTCTACAAATATTCGTTGGGCATTAGTAAAAAAAATTAAAATTAAATGGGTGGCATTTCAAAAAATAAAATTTGCCCATTTCCAAAAGACATAATGTCTACCAAATAGCAAAGGAAAAAGTACATTGTGTAACATGCCCTCCAATCACTTTTTAAAAGGAGGTTGTTATGTGGTAAATAATGTTTGAATAAAAGGGCATTACCAAAATATTCAACTAAATTATGCAATGGGTAAAATTCCCATGGAACACAATGCTCCCAATAATGTTAAAAATGTGTGACAATTGGATGAACTTTCTTTTTTTTGGAATCCACATATCAATCAACACCTTGTTATGATCACCATTCATCATTATCAATAGTCCTTAATTATTTTCTAGTATAAGTGGACACAAATAAACATAGATGAATGCACTTGTGAAATATAACATTTGATTTTTCCAAAATTATGAACATCTTGCATATCATTCACCTTGGCAAATGATAATGTTAATTCTTGAAACAATAACGCTAAAGATGATATGATTT
>Ga0116229_10005874_pt1 | contig 19877 bp, 21 predicted proteins | sample S1TSphgellanicum_3_FD_87313 | JGI IMG/M metagenome (GOLD analysis project Ga0116229, IMG submission 87313) | Host-associated microbial communities from peat moss isolated from Minnesota, USA - S1T2_Fc - Sphagnum magellanicum MG | ecosystem: Host-associated > Plants > Peat moss > Unclassified... | reverse complement strand
GTGCACCGCTTTAGTCCTTGAAGAAGAATGTGATGATCTAGTTGGCGCAGCTGGTGTAGGTTGAAGCTTTGAACGTGATGGAGGCCTCATAGTACTGGCCTCCTAGTGTGCATGAATTAGTTCTAGCTTTTCGGAAATGTTGTACACATCTAGCAAAGTGTATGAGTATCCAAATTCTGCAAAAACTCGTTGTAAAACCTACGCATGGAATGTTGGAATACCTTCTAACGAACGAAAATACCGGTGGGCAGCTTCTAGGTCTGTGATGCTTTGGGTATCCTCTTTGAGTTTAAGAAGCCTCATGTAGAGCATATTGAGGGTTTCATCTTTCTGTCGAGAGAAGGTGGCGAGCTGTAGAATTTTTTCAGAATTTTTGACTGGAAATTCCACCTCAAGAATTCAAAAGAATTCCCCCACTGGATCAGCAAAAGTTGGCGCATCGGTGGTGGGAGGAATGTTTGTGGTAGTAGCAATGAGTTGTTGAGGAGAAAGGTTTACTGAAGTAGGTACCGGGTCTAAATTATTCGGCATAGTCCCGTGATGTGCAATTGCAACTTGTAATGCAGCTTGAGAGGCGGTGGCGATGGCTATGGCATAAGCTGGATTGGAAATCTGGGTGACACCCAAAATCCTTGCAGAATGTTGTTCGTAAACATTCAATGCCTCATAGTGCACATAATGAGCCAATTGTTTGAATGCAAACGCCTCGGTGTAATTAACGCCATACTTGAGCTCCAATTCACAAACCATAGTTGAAAAAGTTGCCTTGAACTCCCTTAAAGAAATAGTACTTGGCCTTCCACTGAACTTCTCAATTCTCCTAGAGGAACTACTGACCTCCATGGTGTATATGGGTGTTAAGGTCATAGTTTACAATGGAATATACGGTGATGGTGTGAAATTAAGTGTGGCAACATGTGTACCCCACTGATGAGCCCCTCTAAATGGACTCTGATGTACCGTTGATGTAGTGTAACCTGAGCATGAATTCCTGGTAGGAGTTGTACTAGATGACGATGGTGTTGTAGACATTTGATGGTACCGTTGTGAAGATCGTGAGCTTAAAAAATTGGCTCAAAGGATTATGTGTTACTTCGTAGATGATACCTGGGCTTTGGCTGAGCAGTAGTGCTCTCATCATTCGAGGACATGGTGTTGTCCCATGCCCCAAAATTTTGTGATAGTACATAACACTAACTACAAAATTCTAACATAACGTACAATTTGAAAAATACAGTGCGTTGTTGGGAATGACCCGTGACACACAGAGATCACACGGAGGTCAAACGAACGTCCAACAAAGGTCGGACGAAGGTTGGACGGAAGTCAAACAAATGTTGGATGAAAAGGCAAGACGGCAAAATGATATGCATGATGGTAAGGCGCATGACTTAGGACAGCAGGGCGTAGGATGACAGGGCGCAGGGCGCAGGACAAAAATGCGACGAACGTTGGACGGAAGTCTCTGGATGGACGGAAGTTTGACAAACGAAACCTGAACGAATCATCCGACGAGAGTCGGACGAAACTCAGACGAACGTCAAACGAACCAAGGTCGCAGCAATGGCGCTGTAGCTCGTAACATTGTGATGTTGTTGTTGTAACGCTGTTGCTCAGCGATGGTGTTGCTGCGACGCTGTTGTTCAACAATGGCGTTGTTGCGACGGTGTTGCTCAACGATGGCATTGCTGCGGTGGTGTTGCTCAACGATGGCATTGTTGCGATGGTGTTGCTCAGCGATGGTGTTGCTGCGGCGCTATTGTTAAGCAATGGCATTGTTGCTCAGCGATGGCGCTATAGCTCACAACACTGTTGCTACTACTAAGCGATGGCGCTGTAGCTCGCAACATTGTTGTCGCTGCTACGATGGCGCTGCAGTGCTACAACTTGCGACGCTACATCGTTGTGGCGCTGCAGTTCGCGACGTTACAATGTTGTAACGTTGTGGCGCTACAGCTTGTAACGGTGCGATGCTGCACCTCACGGCAACAACGGACGGTAGTGCACTATGCAACGATGGCGAGCGGCGCTAGAGCTTGCGATAACAGTAGCGCTCCGTTGCTGCGCAATGATGGTAGGCAACGTTACACTGCTCTGCAACGATGGTAGGCGGCGGCCGCCGAAATTTATTTATTTATTTTTACTCAATAGCTTCAAGAGAGAAAAAGAGAGCTAGAAAGAGAAAAAGGAGAGAGATTCGAAACTTGTTTCCTGGCTCTATTGGTTGGCATAACACATATTCCTTATTGTAAGAACGCCAACTCCGTTCGGCAGCAGTACCACCAACAATAACAACAGTAGTAACAACAACAATAACTCAAGAACTTACAAGCAAAAGAAATATGTGGCTTTCAACATGAAGCACAGATTGTGTAGTTTTTCTAGAATTGAATTGTAAAGAAAGAAGGAAATGAAATGTATGTAGACTATGGCCATGCAATGGTTGCCGTGAACATTTAGAAATCCTAGCTTATTATGGAGGAAATTTTATTAATAAAAGAATTCTAGAAAAACTAAAGGGAGAAAGAAAGGGCTGGGCTTTTTATACTGCCACCAACAAACTGAAACCCTAAGTACCTAATAATGTACAGTCGCCTAAGACCGTACATTAACCCTAAAAGCGCACATGGGCATGCCCGTAACTGGCCATCATGTATGAGGCCATGTACAGGCATGACACCTAATTGATCTCACAAAATGCCACAAACATTCGAATGTTGTGCTTTTTCCAATTCTGCAATATTCATCACAAACATCAATAGCTTGGCCATGTGCAAGCATGCGCATTGCATGTGTGCATTTTTGGATGGAGCTCAATTCGACAGCACCACATGCATCTCTTTTTTGTATGAAATAATTGTCATGTGTAAAAATGTTATACATGATGCAGAGGAACAATCTGCACTGCATTTGATATTGACGATGAAATATTGATCGTTGTAAATCGGATGTTATGCAAAATTAATCTCACACAATTTGGCTATGGCCAACTTTGCGTTCTCGAGTTACATTCGGGCTCCGACCTAAGAGGGATCCCCCATGTTGCCTTCTTGCTTGTTGTCGCAAATTTGGTACCTACAACATCAAAGCAACAAATACAAAACATTTGCAACTTCATCTTCTAGTGTTTGGGCAATCTCATCAAACAATTTTTGTCACCATCGCGCCATTTTGTTGCAACTACAAAATGATCAAAAAAGACAAAGATCATTAAAAAAATGATTAAGAACAAAATATATTAGAATCAAGTCATGCAAATTTTTTGCATCAACAAGCTTTAATCACAAAAAAATTTCACACACAAATAAAATCAAAGGAACAAGTTGCAAGATGCTCAACAAGCTTCAAGCAGCAAACAATCCACAAGCATGAAAAATCAATCCAAGGCATGCAAACATCAATAAGATTTCAGAAGTCGACATGTTGCATGAAAATGCAACCCATAGTGATGATGGGACATGATGACAGGGGATGGGTGGTCTTCACTTTGAATTCCCCTTTACAAATGACGGTCGACCCCTCCATCAACACTACTAACTTTAGGTTACAAGAGTCTTTCTATGTTTATGACTAGAGATGCTCTAACATCATAATGGTTGACCCTAATCCTAGAAACCCCAAAGGTAATGCTAACGTAGCTAACTATTTCAATAAGTTACCCCTATGTGTGAAGAGTACATTAATATTTTTCAATAACAACTTTGCTTTAAAACACATTTTTCAAAAAATGGTAAGAGAATCACACATGATAGGCAACCAAGTTTGGGACCTTTGAGGATTTCTAATTTATTAATCAATTAGATTGTAATTCAAGTATGAATTTTTGTATTGTGAGGGGGTTAATGTATAGGGTAAAGTTGTGGTGACCAAATGTTACACTTGTGAATCAAAGGTGGAGCCTTGATCAAGGTTAGCAAGTATAATTCCCCACTAGAAGGGTTTTCCAATGCATAAAAGTTGTATGATGGGCATCCTTACTAATAAAATAGGCATTACAATGTTCTATAATGCCCATTGTACTAGTAGGAATGTTTTCAATGCATTTTGCACACCTAAATGCACAGTGCCTAAAATTTTGTGAATTGCAAAATACCATAGTACATTGGCACTTTCAATACATGTCTCTTTAGTTAATTAAATTGAAATTTCCATGTTGAAAAATTTGAATTTTTTGAAAATTTCAATAAATTCATTATTATTTTTTTCAAAATTTTGTTCTCCAAAAAAACGTTTTTTTGAAAATTTGAACATTGGTACAAATAATATAATTAATGTCAAGTTTGTTAATGTCTTACAATATGTAATTATGAAAATAATATGAAAAATGAGTGTTATGCTCTTGTGAAGGTTCCAAACTTAACAAAATGCACCCCCCCTTTTTTTTCCCTTGTATGTTCTCAATAGTTCATCATTATTTATGTGAGCTCTTTCATGTACATATAGATGTGTAAAGAAAAGGGGTTAATTAGATAGTTTTGAAAGAGGTAAATTATTAAATTATTTTAATATACATAACATGAACATGAAAAGATGCCTTAGTTAGGCTTGGAAGAGATAAGTATAAATGACACCAATAGATTATATATATATATATAATTGTATATGATAGTTCATGTGATTTAATTCATTATTATAGATGAAAATTATTCATTAATGTGCATAATCATCTGTGATGGATGAACAAAGTTTTATTCAACCAATGATTTAAAAATAAAATAAATCATGGTTTACAATATAAAATATTCTAATAACATCATTGGTAAACTTTTAGCATGTTTCCCATGTTTGAAAAATGCAAAAAACTTAGAAATATTAGGTAACCAATACCATAAAAAAATTACACAAAGGTCAAGATTGAAAGCAAGTTTCATTGTATGAAACAAAATGTTAAAAAATGATGCAACTTTTAGAAAAGTTGAATTATTAACAACTATGCTAATTGTTAATTCATAATCATTATACAAATAAATGTTGTGTACAAATTTGTAAAGAAAAAAACAATTTTTTTTAAGGTATTTGATAATTGGAATTTAGAAACTAAAAACCTCCGAGAATTTTTTTAGTGTATTTGGAGGTAACCTTATAGAGTAGAATTTTTTGTGGTTTAGAAAAAAATAAATTCCTGTGATAAATAAATAAAAATAAAAATAAAAATAAAAATTCTTGCAGGTTTTTACACCGTAATGCCCCTAGAGTAAACAAGTGCCTGCCCGACCTCAGAGCAGAGTGTTGTAGCCTACAGAAAACAAATTGAAATATTTAAACCTGCCCCCAAAAAAATACATATTTTGTTTGATTTAAATATGCCCCATTCTATTTTTTAATAAAAAATCAGCATATTTTCAATATTTATTCATTTAAATATTCCAATATTAACCTACTTACCTACCTACGTACCTATCACTTCTCCCTTTCTGCCATATCCCCGAACCTCGATTCATGGAACTTACTAGAACGTACATTGAACCTGGAGCCGGTTACTTGCCGAAGCAATCTCTACCTTGCCGAAGCAAAATCGAACCTAACTGAAATCCTAACCTACCTACTTACCACTTCGCCGGCATTTTCTCTCCTCTCTCCGAACCTCAGTTCTACGGTTCATGGAACTTACTAGAACGCGCATTGAACAGTCCTGGTGCTGATTACTTGCCGAAGCAATCTCTTTCCTTGCAGAAGCAAGAACGAACCTAATTGAAAGTCACCGCTTTTTGAGAACCGAAGCAGAAACGTAGCAGAACCTCTCTTGCTTCGGTACCCCTCTTCTTCCCGCAACCTCTCTAAGTGCGTCGTCCGTTGCCGTTCTGTTTTCTTTCTCGCTCGCGGACGCCATCGCCGTGCAAGGGTTTCGCGTTTCCGTCTTCCGTTTTATCGCAAAGAAACCAAACTATTGCACGGCGTGTGTCTGTCTCTTTGTGGAACTGATCAGTCAGTGGCCGTTTTCAGTGACATATCTTCTTCGTGTGCTTTTGTTGGGACGAGTTTGAGGCAAAGGAGGAATTCCAGGGTTGTGTGACTGCAGGAGTTCTCGTTCAAGTGCATCCCCGCCGCTCCGTGGCTTTTTTTTCTTTTTGTCCGCTTGCTTTGTTGTAAGTTATGGCGATACATTCCATCAAGTTTTCGAAGTCCCCCCCTCGCCCTCAAATTCTGTCACTTGCTTGCTTTTCCAATTTCGTTCTCGGCTTGTGTTTTCCTATGGTCTTTCGCTCATGACCGTCGCCTGTATGTGCTAGGGCTATTTGGTAAAGGTCTCTCTGGTGCCTTTGTTGAGAATTGAGCATCTTTTGTTAGCCATCCACTTTTAAAGGATTCAACAAAAAAAATTCTAGATTTTTTCGCTCTTTTTTCTTTTCAGGGTTTGCTTGTGCAATTTCCCTCTGTTTTTTATGCCCTAGGATCATGATCAGACCTCCAGCAACTCAGAGACTATTGCTAGCGTTTCTGATTTTCCTCCGGTAGAATTGAGCGTTTTGTTGTGACTGTTTTAAGATATGGCCGTAATTCTGGTCGTGCATGCTGTGCCATTGACTTCTTACAGGGGATTCGGGGCAGCAAGTACATCAAAGGTTCTGTGAAACAAAGTACTACCATGGCTAAGAGCTCTTTCAAGCAGGAGCATCCATTAGGTATGATGTTCTTGGTGAATATATATCTTTCTTTCTATTGTGCATAGTTTGTACAGGTATGTGTTTTGGGGGTTTCCTGGCACAGCCATAGTGTTCCAGCCCCTGGTGATATCTCTTCTTGGCTAGTGCATGTCACATCTGCAATTGCTTGAACAAATTGCTTGGTGATATTGCAATTGCCTAGTGCAATCTCACATCTGGGAGTTGAGAAAACATTACTACCGCACTTTCTCTTCTTTATGGATTTTTCTGGTCTTGTGCAATTGGTGTTGGTATGTGTGTTTTTTGAAGGGTTCTTCTCATCTCTGTTAGGGATCTGCCAGTTAGGTTCTTAGATTTGGTGCAACACAGCACCAATTCATGGTTGTTTCAAATGGTAAGACTGTAAATATCTTAGGCCAGGGGAGACAAAGGAATCTGAAAGTTAGTAGGCAGATGGGTTGTACCTCTTTGAGTCTCAGTTGGTTGCATGAATGGAGTCATGCACTTTTGCTAGGTTTGAAAGCTGGTTCAGTTTCTTAATTTGAGTATTTTTGTTGAAATATCAGAGAAGAGGCAAGCTGAGGCTGCAAGGATCAGGGACAAGTACCCAGACAGAATTCCGGTTTGTTTCTGCTCTTCATTGTGATCAAAATGCTCAGACTGGCAATGGGTTACTGTCCTTTGTTAGGCACCCCGGTCAGTGAACATTATTTGCTTCTAGCATGACTGTTCTCTATGAAAATGAAGACATACATCAAATAGCTGAAGCAGCAGCAGCAGCATCTGTTGTGATGGCTTTGTTCAGCCATCTTTCTTGTGAGAGTTCTCTGTCACAGTGGTTTGTGTTTCAGTGTTTTTCGTCCTGGTGCAGAACCTCTTATGCATTGCAAATTGACAGGAGATGTGGATATTCACATGTTACCCTTTTTGTGTTGCAGCACTGCAGGTCATAGTAGTATTGAACTCTTTCCATTATTGTGCAGGTTATTGTGGAGAAAGCAGAGAAGAGTGACATTCCAGACATTGACAAGAAGAAGTAGGTCTATCTTTCCTATTTCCAATCTGCTCATACCACCTGAGGTTGAGACTGAACATGTTTGGTTGCAACACATGGAGACTGTAACTGAATGTTACATGGGAGTTTGTTTGTTTCACAGCCTTGTAGCTTGGTATCACAATGATAACCTGCATTGGGATATTGGAAGATAACACAGCAAGTGTGTAAAAACCTCCAAGAGCTTGTCTGACTTTTGATGTCCCTCATTACAGGTATCTTGTCCCAGCTGACCTAACAGTTGGACAATTTGTTTATGTTATCCGGAAGCGCATCAAGCTCAGCTCAGAGAAGGCTATTTTCATCTTTGTCAAAAACGTTCTTCCTCCCACAGGTTCTTATCCTACGACATGGTTACAAGTGTTTTCAATTTGAGTTGTAAACAGATCTGTCACATGGGTATGTTCCTACTGAGCCTCATGAATGTTGTCAAATTAGCTCTTCTCTCTTGGACAGGCTATGTTGGAGAGCTGAGAGATTTGTAGGTATGGATTCAAGTGGTGAGAGTTGCAAAGTTGTTGAGTGCTGCTAAACCATTGGAGTATTTATGATGGCAAGGAGGTGTACTTTCTTTTTGTCTCACTGCACTGTCAGGTACTGAGTCACTTCACATGTTTCACAGCTGCCATGATGTCATCAATATACGAAGAGCACAAGGATGAAGATGGCTTTCTGTATTTTACATACAGTGGTGAAAACACTTTCGGAGACTTCAATCTGTGGTAGCAACAAGGAGGATGCATGGTGGTTCCCCAATAAATCTCTGTACAGGTCCATACATTGATGTATTTTGCTTCTTACTATAGCTAGCTCAAACATATCTAGTTTGGAGTTTGATACCAGGTTATCCAGTTGGAGCATCCTTGTTGCCCCATCTTGTGACACAATTAGGAATATTTACCCTTGCACAGCTATTCAAGGTTCTCATTTCTTGTGAATGTAAGTTTATGTGTGTTAGTATCTGAAGTGAGGGGATAATTGGTGAGCTTTTTGTAGATACCTTTGATCATCCCTCTTTGGATCCAAAGTCTAATCTGTTTGTTGTGACATAGAAGGTCATTAAACATTGTTTGTGACTATTGCTGCCGTTCAACCACTTTGCTCATTTGTCTGTTTGAAGTGTGGGGGTCTCTGTTTTTCATGGTTTTTTCTTTGTTTCCTTCTTGCCTGCCAATATGTTATCAGATCTGAAATTTCCATAACCTCGTTATCAGGTCAGGTTACCTGTCAATTCTATTCAGGTTGACTTGATAGTGGGGAAGTTCTTGATAGTTACGAAGATTTAGTTGTGATATGTGGAAGTTGCGACAGACTTGAGGAAGCTTACTGAGCCTCCCACTGAATTCTTGTGTGGGTGCAGATGAGGTTGTGCCCATCTTCCTTGAACACCCTTGGTACACAGCCTGAGGTGGGATGCAATCACACACTACCAGCTGTTTGCAGATGGTTGTGAGCTTCCTACTCCATCAATGGTATGGCTGTGTGAAGTTTGCCTTTTCAACTAAGAATCCAGCTGTTAATGAAACCAGCAATTTCACTTTGGTTAGATCACGATTCTCAGTGGAAACACACAAGATGAAATATTTTAGCAGGATTATATTACTCTTCTGTATGTTAGTTAATGAGAGATGTCAATATACAGACTGTTCATGCAGCCAAGTAGTACAGTACAGTACAGTACATATAAAGCTCCCTGCTTGAATAATGTATGAGGCGAACTGAGCTTCATGTCACTGTACAGCCAGTGTGAAAGAAAGGACTAATCAGTTTAGTGTTCAACCCCCAGCTTTGACTTTCTTCCTTGGATTTCTTACCTTCTGTTCTCCTGTGTGTGCTTTGTGAAGTTTGGTTCTTCAATAAACTCAAGTTGTAACATGGGTGACTGACTGACTCCCTTAGCTTTGTTCCATCAACAAGCCAAATGCTTTTTTGGTCTATTGTGGTGACATTTAATGGATTCTCTCACTCTATGGTATTTTAAGAGGGTTACGAATAAGGTTAGGTGTAATAGGAGTAATTCACTTTTCATACCAAAAAGCCGATTGTCTTCTTTCTTATGTGATATTGGTATGTAAGTTGTAACCACCTCAAGGGGGCAACAAAGTAGTACAATTTTTACCCCAAAACTGACTATCTTGATTGCTTGACCGCAATCTTGGCCCTTCTTAAACAAAAGTAAATCACAACATTTAAGAATGTAATGAATTCAAAATCAAGTTATTATGCCCATGGTTATACCAATTTGAGTCAATACATTAAAGTTAGCTAATGTCTCTCTTGGCAGGCTTTCCATGTGATTTTTTCTCCATCCCCATTTTGACTTACCTGAAAATCAATATGCTTTGTATCCTTATACCCTACATGTATCCTTGTGTTCCTGCCCTTTGTATCCATATCCTCATGTACACAATTGTACTGTAGACCAAAGTTATATTGTGTTCACTATTTTGGACTAACTCTCGATTTCTTGCTAAAACCTATTTCATCTTCCCATCTAGATCAAACTTTACTATAGGTTAGGATCAGGTTCAGCACATTAAAAAAATGATTAATTATTTTTTTGAAAATCAGTTATCTTTTCAAAAAGGTTTATTATAAAAAAAAACTTTTGATGAAAACTCAAAATTTCTGTGAAGTTCATTTGAGGTATAATACCCTCCATGGAGTGAGAGGACATGTGTTGATGAAGCCGTAGTAGTCTCTCCCTCTTAATGAATAATGAGCATCTTAAATGAGTAAATGTTTGAGAATTTTGCTACACAAAAGGATGATGCAAATTTTTGATACATCTCCAAATTTCATTGCAAGTGTCTACATATTTCATCACTTGAGATGTGAATTTATCAAGGATTTCAACACCTTCATCTCTCTTCTTTAGAATATTTTGTTAAAAGTTTTTAAGGATTGCTTAATGATTGAAACTGACCCTAGCCTGTGATATACCATGTTTCCTATTTTGGACAAACTCCCATTTTCTTGCCAAGCTTTTTTCATAAACTTATATTGTGTTTACTATTTTGGTCCAACTCCCAATTTCTTGCCAAGCCTCTTTCATCTTCACACCTAGATCAAACTTATACTATGTATTCCTATTTTGGACATCTCATTTTCTTGCCAAGCCTTTTTCATCTTCAAGCAAGGACATTCGCCACTGAAAGTTGAAAGTTGGTGAATCAATTGATACGTGGTCAAATTTCTTGCACAACACACTTCATTTTCACTTCAATTCTACTTGCTTCTTGTTTCTGAAAACTACAGTATGTACTCATGCTGAATTCTATCTTCTGATGTCAGGTGTTCCATCATCAACTCTTCATAGGCATTTCTCTTACAGTCATTCACTTAGCAAATGATACCCATGGCACCACCAAATTTGAAGGGCCAAAATATTTGCAAACCTATTTGGATGGACAAATCTTTTCCCTTCTTTTGTGGTTTTGGAAAAGTTTGGCAGCTTATTCCCAAATCCCCAAATGACATGAAATTGAACAAAGGTTTCACAAACCTTTTGATCAAACTCCAAAAGGTTTCTCAAACTGCCATCTCTTCACAGCAAGACTGAATTCATCTTCAACCTTTTTTACTAACCTGTCAAGATGTCAACAGTTCAAGAATGCTGCAATCTTCTGACAAAATCATCTAACACAGACATGCAAAGAATCTCCTTCTAAGATGTGCGTAGCCTGCAGATAGCACATTCCATCTTTTATTGTTCAAGTATTTCATAACAAGCCCAAGGGAGCTGCTATAACAGTCACTTCTACACAGTATGGAAGATATTCGGTCATCATCAAAGCAGAGCACTTAATATACACCCCACCTTGCATAGTGTGCTGGGAACAACACCTGTGCTACATTGAAAAAAATGTCCTAGTGCATATTCCTTAATTCAACCACAGCCCGAAGGTGACCAATTGAAAATATGCTAAACACTGAGAAGGGTATTTGGAGCTATCATCCATATTCACAATGCAGCCCAAGTCTGCTAGGAGGTATCTTCATCATAATTTGTACAGATCAAACTTCAATTGCTTGAACATCACTTACCAACGACCATTTTTTGTTACAAAGCAGAATGGTGGTGTCTAGTCAGAAGTGATTGAATCCACTTTCCCAAATAAAGATTGCAGTGCAGCATAAAGGGGCGCTGCTGCCCTTGGCTGTGGAACTGGACCCAACAATATGTCTGTTGCAGTGAGATATGCATCTCCATAGAAATTCAAATTTGTGGCAGTGCGTGTTGCCACCACATTATACTCCAATGAGACCCCAACAAAAGCCCCTGTTCAAGACAACCACAAAATGAGCAATTCTAACCTGGGAGTTGCAGGTCAAGAGAAAGAATAGTCCAAATGACATTGACATACAGTTGCCATAAACAGAGCTTTCACCTTTGCTGCAGCTGTAAGTATAGCAAGCAGCTGCCCCACCATCACCAGCACGAAGATCTGCCTCTGCAGCTCTACCTACAGGGCCAGCAGCAGCACTCATGCCTGCACCCAATGAGAGATGGGCACGTCCACCAAATGCTTTGACTGCCTTTGCTGTGCGGAGTACAATGATGAAGTCTGTCAGCTCCCCTCCCACCTTTACCATACAAGTCAGTGAAAGTAAAGTGACAATCGGCCCAGAGAAGCATTTCAAATATTCCAGCACAAACATACAAACATACAAGATATTGTTCAGACACATATTGTACGCCAGCAGAGCAAATGCTTCTAGACTCAAAGATGAAAATCAACTCACAAAGGTAAAAATAACCAACTAGTCAACCAACAAAGAGAAAACTAACATCCATCCAAATTTTACAGGAAATGCAAGAGAAACACCCTTACTTGCGCACCCCAACCAAGACCAACAGAAGCAACAGCTGATGGGGCAGACCAAGAACCATCTGCTCTCCGAGCAATAACCAATCCAGTGCCAAGCTTGTAGGTGACCATCATCCCAGCCTTCATAACTGTAAGAATGGCTAGCCCTCGAGCTCCTTTTAGAACAGTATCAGGTATCGACCTCTCCGGTTTTAGCTTCCCAATCTGCACTCCAAACAATTTCAGTTTCAGGGTTGAATTCATGCAGCATGGACCTAAGACATTATATAAGCTGCAGACAGCTAGAGAATTATAAAGCACCTTGTAGTAGCTGCGCACAGTGTTGGTAGCTTTGTAAATTTCCTGTTCCATGGAGAGACCAACAGGACTGTTGAGCCACCCCCTCATGCAGCTCATATCTGTCACATCATGTGTTGCCACCTATCCAACAGTAGAATCCTGTTATTAGGATCAAACTACACAAAAGTACACACAGGCTAAACAGCAGAACCAACTTGATAATAGTCTTCTCCTGATAACACTTTACACAGCCTACAAAGAGATCCCCTAATTATGGTCCAAATCCCTGTATGCCAGCACCCTAATTTACTCACCTGAGCAGCATTGCTGACCCTGTCAGCCAGAGTACGCTGTATGGGCTCCAACCTTTCAAAGCATGTATCACATACCCTTTGGGGGGCCCGTTCTCGGAACTTCACTGGCAATAAGCACTTTCCTAATGAGCACCTCCGACAAAACAAGCCGCCACAAAATCGACAGTGATGGCGGCCACAGGTCACGGGGCGGAAGCTGGCAGCACATTGCATGCATGCAGATGCAGCACTGTCAGGCATCCACTCTGGAGGTTCTGCATCCAGAAGAGCCCTCACTGCTCGAATATCATCCACACTACCCCTGTGCAAGAGAGGTGGAGCACTGGGACTATGGCCACCTCCATAGCTACTTCTCCAAGAGTTCTCTAGGTCATATCTGTCCAACACTGCACTCTCATCTCCATAACTGCCAGCAGGCTGCCAATCAGGTGCACGATCACCATATCCCACAGGTCCTGGTCGTCCCAGTCCAGTTACCATAGCTAAAGCTCCCCTCAAAACATTCCACACATTCAGGTCTGTATTGGTATTCTGCCCCCCCATATAGTCACTTTGGTGGCCTCTGTTGTCTTCAACAACAGCACTGCTCCCCTCCTTCCCACCCTTTGCAGAAGTCACTGGAATCCATGGCCCAGTTTCTTCAGGCCAAGGAAGGTCACATTGATAACGACTGCGCCCCTTCTGCCCCTCTCCTTCCAGACCTTTATGTTGTGAGACCTGCCATTGAGACTCTGCTGCTGCAAAGTGCACAGCTGATCTGGCTGCCTGTGCATGGTCCAGGGCATCACGTAACTCCAAATTTAGGCAGAGAGTGAGGTCAGCATCGAATGGTGTTCGGCAGAGAGGGCATAGAGGCAGTGCAGAGTGCCTCTGAACCTGCACAATTGTGGAACCCACCTTTTACACAATGAACAAATCCCCAAGCATAACAAAGGCCTTATATGAAGATAGCAACAAATGAAACAGACCTGTTGAAGACATGCCAAGCAGCCATTGTGACCACAGGTCAAGGAAGCAGGCCCTCCATAGGTACCAAGAACCTCCATACACATTGCACAGGTAGGAACTTCATCATGATCCAGGGTCGAACTCCCTTTGCCCCGATAAGCTACAATATCCTCTGCCATTCTGTTGTTGAGTTGTTTCAATACTCCAGCTACTGCTATTAGGATACCACCATTCTCCGCCGTCTTCCTCCTGACAGAATCAGAAATCAAGAACAAATTTAAGAAAGCAACTAGAAGATAATCTGCAACCAAGTGCAGACACAAAAGCTTAGCAGAAAAAAATTGACATCTAAAACTCTCAAATTGGACCATCCCAAATGAAACAAGTTCAGAGTGGAGGAACAAATATTTAGGTTTCTGTCTGACACAAAGTTGTTGAAGATGTTAAGTAGAAACCAGAAACTTACCAACCAGTATGCAAGGGCATTCAAGCATGCATAGGGCAGCAAGTTGCTACATCTGTTGGAAGAGCAAGCGTTTGCAGACTCAGTAAAGAGGCAAATTCTGGAAGCTTGATCTTTGTGGAATTGAAAAAAAACATGAATGGATGGGGGTTGGAGACTTGCCGCATGAAATTGAATGTAAATTACAACAAAAGGCATCAAAGAGCTAGAAATTAAAAACTACTCAATCATCTGCACCAACTCCCCTTCTTCAGCAACTGTCTCCCCTGTTTGACAAGCGATTGATTTCTATAGAAGATGATGCAGAAGAGCTTCTTACGAATGGAAAAAGGGCAAGGCGTTCGAAACGCTTCGTGCCCTTACCTGGTGGAAAACAAAAAGAGTTGTCTGGCCACAGGATGCCCGATGGAGCTTTAAACTACAAAGATGATGAAGAGCTTGCTTTCTTTCTTTCTACGCAGGAAAAAGGCAGTCGAAACGTGCCATGCCTTTCGCCGGTGGGAAGCAATAACAACAACAACAACAACAATCTAACCTCGGGATCCGAAACCCTAGCACAACTCTTTGGATCGAAACAACGGAACAACCACACCGAAATTGCGGAGCATATGAACTTGTAAAGAGCCGCCAAGAAGAAGAAAGAAGCAGCAGATGAAACTAAGCGTCGGAAATCCACGAACATAAAACGTTAGCAGAAAATTACCGTACGCCAACGCAAGGAAGAAAAAAATAAGAGCAAAAGAAAGCTGCAAACATACCCCCAACACTGCGGAAGAAGAAGGCGGCTTCGCGTACAATCCGCGGGTAATTCACAGAAGCAAAGACATCCTTGGAAAGTAATCTTCGCGGACGGCAATCGCCGGAGCCTTCCTCGCACTCCACACTCCAAACGCAGAAAGGGCTTGGTTGCTTGCTCGCTCGCTTGTTCAGAGCGTGTACGAGGGACAAAGCTCCGCTCGCTAAGAGCCGCGGCTAAGGCGGCAGTGCACCTCGGGCAGCAACAAAAAGCAGCAAAACCCATCTCGCGGAGAGCCGCCGCTAAGGCGGCAGTGCCCCCAGGGCAGCAGAAAAAAGCAGCCAAAGCCACCTCGCGGGCAAGAAATAAAACCCTTGGACCGGGTTTGTATTGAATAACCTGCGGTTCCTTAATCGGTTATTTAACTTTGGCCACAAATATCAAACCCTGACCTAACTTTTTTCCTTTTTTATTTTGCAGGCGCCTTAGAAATCAAAATCAGGGCAGCAAACGCCCCCTTTTTTTTGGCGAATTTTCGTGCTGTGGCAACAAAAAATTGAAATTTGTTTTTAGTATAAATTCGGAAAATTTTGCTAAATTTTGAATTTTTTCACAAAACTTTTGAAACCACAAAATTATAAATTATTTTTTTAATAAAAAAACTGATTAGGGATGCTTTTTTTTTTCTTTTTTTCTTTTTTTCCAATTTTGTGATGTAGCCACATTGGCGATCATCTACAATAGGAATTAGCCAAATTCGGTTACAGGTCAGAAGAAGAAAGTAGACAAATTTTTAAAAATCCAGATATACTTTGGCCACCTGCAGGAACCTATTATCTAAATATGGCGATTTCAGGGGAGGGAAAAAAAAAAACTTCCAAATGTAGCAACTTTTGACCATTGTTTTTCACAAAAGTCCTTTGAATAAGTAGAATTGGATTTATTTTTTTTGGGTCGCCAATTGGCAAAAATTCGCCAAAAAGGAAAAACACTTCGCATAATCTTCTAATAAGCCTCCAAAGGCAAGCATTGCTTATTATCTTCTTATTTAGGGCAGATACAAATTTTACGTCGGTTTTTAATGTTGGGCAAGGGCAAGTTGCATTTGGGGTCTTGAGTTCCCACGCCTGAGAACAAAGTAATTTGAGTTCCCAAAGACTCGAGAACAACATAACGTTCTCTCGACTGTCGACCCGGCCTTCCACTGGACACATAATTAGTGGATGTTGAGGTCATATTCCGCCACTTTTCGGCATTTTAAATTGCAGAATTGAGACCTTCTGGAAGCAAAAGGAGAGATTTTGAGGGTCTATGAGGTTTTGAAAAAATCAGAGTGCTTATTTAATGCAGAATCTGCATTCGAAACGCATTCATGTCCCAGAAGGTGCCCTCACTGCACATTCTGCCCCCTCTTCCACCTTTTTATTATTCACAACTAATGAAATTAGTTCTTTCATTCTTTAATTTCATCACCAATGGATTGAAGTTCATCCTTCATGTACAATGATTTAAAGGTCATCTATCATCATTTAACTCATTGATCATCACTTCAAATCCGTAATGGATAAAATATGTTTCCATCATTATTCACTTTTCATGATATGGATGAAATTCATTCATCATTTGTCCCCTTTCCACGCATGATAATATTTAAGAAATTTGTTTATAGAAAAGTTCATTGGATGGCAACTCTTGTGAAAACTTCCATAAGTGACCTCCCCCAAACATGTAAATTGAGATAGCCATTATGTTTAACTTGACCAACATCTATCTATTAAGGAAGGAAGGTAGTTTGCTTGTCTTTTTTTGTTTGTCACATTGAAATCTCCCAACTCACCACACATTTGGTGAGGACAAATTCACCAAGATGGTTTCATGATGTTTAAACATGTGATGTAGTAGTTATTGAATATTGAATAAAATTTTCATTGAAAATTCAATAAAATGAAATCAAATTTTTTTTAAGGAAATTGGAATGTGCTCTTGGTATCATTGGAAAGCCTTCCATAAGTATGATTTTATGGAGGTAGTTTCATAATTTGTAGATTTAAGGTGGGTGAAATATTGAATTGTGAGTAATTTTTGTCATTATTAAGTTAATTTTTAATTTTTTTTTTTCACAATGTGGGGTCATGTTTAGACTTGGGCCAATAGCATGTGTCACACTAGTCTATCTATTAAGGAAGGTTGTTGTTTGTCATGTTGAGATCTCCCAATACACAATGCCCCCCACCATGTTTTTGGTATTGTTGGAAATCCTTTGATGAGTGGTTCGTTTGACGCAATTTTTTTGTGTTTAGACCTATAATGCAAGAGTTATTGAATAATGAGTGATTTTGTCATTAAAAATTTAATATAGTCAAAACTAATTTTTTTAGCATCTCCTACCTTTGGGGCAAATTGAAATGAGGATACTTGGTCAAAAGAAGCTTTGCAACACATTGCAAGGCATAGTCTTCACTTTCTTGGAAAACATTAAATGAATAAAATTTTATGACAATAATTTCATAACCTTAAAGCCTAAGGTGTTGAAGCTATGAATTTTGAGTAATCTTTTTCAGTGGAGATTTAATAAACATCAAAATTCAAATTAAATTAGTTAGGAAACAAGTTGACACTTGGGCCAATGGCAAAGGCAACACTACCTTAGATTAAGGAAGGTAGTTTGCTTGTTTTCTTTGTTCCTCATGGTGATGAACTTTCAAACCATGGGGCCCTGAGCTATGTTCTTGGAATTGTTAGAAAAACCTCAATAAGTATGGGTGTATTGAGGTTGTTTTGTAATTATCAAACTTGAAATGCAAAAGTTATTTGATTTTGAGTGATTTCTGAAATTGAAAAATAAATCAAAAGCCAAGTTTTTAAAGAAGTTGGATTTCAAACAATAGAAGGTAAATTTTTCATACAAATTCAATAAAAGTAGAAAAAACAAAGTTTCAAGGAAATTGGATTCACACAAAACAAGGTGAACTTAGGTAGCAATTTTTTTTAATGTAGCTAAGGTGCAATTGTCTAAGTCAATTTAATCAATTTGGCTTTGAAGAATATGAAGAAAAAAAAATTAACATCCTTATTTTTTGCCTACCTAATTGAACTGTGTAAAGAAAAGTGGCAATGTTTTTAGACTTTTCTTCAATTTTTTTCTTTTAAAAAACATTCATTCAACTTGCAACAAAATGTTAATAGTTACCATCACATTGTGATAGAATGCTTTTGCCCATTCAAGCAATATATATAGTAAAATTATGTTACAATAATTATTCAACAACACATGTCACATTAGTTATTCTACGTTTTTTTGATTCCATTCCATATGACCATAGTTTCATTTTGTAAGATAATATCCTACTTCATTAATTTTTGACATATTTCACATATTGAAGGTGATTTTTTGCACATGGTTGTGTAAGATGAAATGGAAGCAAACAAAGTTTTTGCTAGATGAAAACCTAGCAGATGAAAAGAGGACCATGGAGCCAAAATGAAAAAAGGCAAGAAATTGGTTAGTTAGTACTCATCTTTTGTGGAGTTTTTAGGGTTTAGGTTCAAGAAATGTTGGTTTTTAGATGTTGGTTGATTTTGTGTTGCACATTGATGGTAATGGCAAATGTGTGGTGTTGCTTTTGTGGAATTCATATCAAGACAATAAGCAAACTATGTTTTGTTTGGAAGCTTTTGATGATCTTTGGCTATGGCAAGTTCCATAAGATGTTATAGTGGAAGGTTTTGGAGAATGAGTTGGAAATGTTGCAAATAAAAGTTAGATTGTAATGAAGCTAAACACCCATCTTGGATCTTTTAGTAATGATGTTAGTTTTGTTTTAATTCTTGGTGACTATTTGGGACGAATGCCCATGGTCAATGGTTTTAGCTTGAAAAATTCTAATTGTTTTTTTTTATTGCCCATAGAAGTAGACAAATTTGGTCTAAATAATGAACATGAAGTAAAATGGCAAAAACTGATGGAAATGGTGAAGGTCTAAAGGGGACTAGAAACCTTGTTTAAAAAAACCATCAATTTTTACAAATTGTGATACATTAGAAAAAAAAATCTCAATTTGCAATTGTAATTTGTAATTAAAAATAAGTTGCAATTAACACGTATAATTAAAATTCTATTAGTTGTATAAGTGAAATTGTATACAACATTTAATCACAAATGATGATTTGACATGGTATCATCACATTTCACATAAGTGATATATATGATTAACCTATACACCCTCATCCATTGACCATTCATTCAAAATTGTAACTAATCACCATTATGATGACCTTTTTTGAAAAATGGTTCCAACAAATTTTATTTTTTACTAAATAATATATTACAATATTTGGTATGTAGTTAATTCAATAATGTATTTTAGGTTTCAATTTTCAAATTAAGGGTTTTTTTTCTTGGCCTTGAAAGCTTAAATACTTGTTAAATTTTAACATGGTTTCCCAAGCAAGCCGAAATTAGGATTTCCGTTCAACAATTTTGCCCTTAAACAAATAAGATCGAGTCAAGCCCATTCGAAGACTTAGGATCAAACTGGAAAGGAGAATAAGTTATGAATAGGTTCTACATAGATACCCAAACGATACCTTGGGAACAAATTTCTCGACCTAAGGTCGAGGCAATTGTTTTTAGACCTCAAACTTTT
>Ga0116229_10005872_pt1 | contig 19880 bp, 19 predicted proteins | sample S1TSphgellanicum_3_FD_87313 | JGI IMG/M metagenome (GOLD analysis project Ga0116229, IMG submission 87313) | Host-associated microbial communities from peat moss isolated from Minnesota, USA - S1T2_Fc - Sphagnum magellanicum MG | ecosystem: Host-associated > Plants > Peat moss > Unclassified... | reverse complement strand
TTACTCAATCCAGAAAGTCTTTGTCAACGACCATTTAGCCATTTGGCCAGGTAAGCATTGACAATAATATGCGTCGAGCGAAGTTGTCGGCGATTGCCGCACCAACGCTTTGCGGGGCCGGTATACTGGACGAATGCTTCTTGCTATCGATGCTGGCAACACAAATGTAAAGTTCGGCGTTTTTGAAGGCGCTTCACTGAGAGTACAGTGGAGGATCGGGACGCATCCTGGACGAACTGCCGACGAGTATGCTGCCCTGCTCAGCACGCTGTTTATCGAAAAAGATCTGCAATTTTCTGATATCGACGGCATCGTAATTGCGAGCAGCTCACCTGCAGTTTCGCCCGACCTCGAACGCCTGGCGGTCGCGAATTTCCAAATCCAGCCGCTTAAAGTAAGTGCTGCCCTTGACCTTGGCGTGGTTGTCGCCTATAATCCGCCGACCGATGTCGGTCCGGACCGATTAGCAGATGCGTCGGGTGCAGTCCACAAATACGGCGACGGTCCGCTCATATTCATCGACTTTGGCACGGGGACCACCTTCAACGCGATCGCTGCCGGCAACATCTATCTCGGGGGAGCAATCTGCCCAGGAATTGCGCTGGCCTGGAATGCGCTCTTTGCTAAGGCGTCCCGCCTCTCACGGGTCGATATGGAGCAGCCTCCGAGCGGAATCGGAAAAAGCACTCGTCACGCACTGCAATCTGGAATGCTGCACGGGGTGGTTACCATGGTGGACGGTATGGTGGCGATCTTTCGGGAAGAGTTGTCCGCTCCAGATTGCCGGGTGATTGCAACCGGCGGAAACCTCACGGAGATTCTCGTTAAATCGAGTCGGACAATCACCGATGTCGACCCAAATCTGACTCTCGACGGATTGCGCATTGTGTACGAACGAAACCGCTAAGAGAATAATATCTCGATATCGTTGCGAGTCAGCGATTTGAAGAATCCTGTTTCCGCACTGATTACCTGTTCGACTATCGCTCGTTTACGGTCTTGCAGCAGCAATATCTGCTCCTCCACCGAATTTTTGGTGATGAATCGGTAAACAAAGACCGGTTTTGTCTGTCCGATTCGGTGCGCACGGTCGGTGGCCTGCTGCTCGACCGCCGGGTTCCACCAAGGGTCGATATGCAAAACATAGTCTGCCGCAGTCAGATTGATGCCGACACCTCCAGCCTTGAGACTGATGAGAAAGAACGGAATCTCTGGGCTGTTTTGAAACTTATCAACTCTTGCCTGACGATCGCGGGTACCGCCGTCCAGATAGACGTACGGGATTTGCCGGTCATCCAGTTCTTTCCGAACAAGTGCGAGCATCTGCGTGAACTGTGAGAAGACCAAGGCCTTGTGCCCCTCGGCTTGCAGTGTTTCCATCGTCTCGATCAGAGCGGTGAGCTTTGCCGATTGGCCTGTATAGCTATGGTCAACTAAGATGGGATGATTACAAATCTGTCGCAGTCTGAGCAGGCCCTCAAGAATCTTCATTTGAGTCTGTCCGGCCCCGCTTCCGTCTTCCATCAATCCGAGAAGCTGCGCACGGTAGAGGTCTTTCGTCTTCGTGTATAGCTTAAGCTGAGCGGGCTCCATCTCGTTGAACAGTGCCTGGTCCGACCGTGGTGGAAGTTCGGGAGCTACTTGATCTTTCGTCCGCCTCAGCAAGAACGGCTGGACTATCTTTCGAAGAATGAGCGCAGAATCGTCATTCTGCTGACGTTCGATGGCAGACGCAAACTCTGAGCGGAACCGATCAAGAGTTCCAAGTAAACCTGGATTGAGAAACGCAAACTGCGACCACAACTCGAGGACGCTGTTTTCAACCGGAGTTCCGGTGAGAGCGAGACGGTGCTCGGCGTTTAAAAGCCTAGCCGCACGTGCTGTCTGTGACAGTGGGTTCTTAATCGCCTGAGACTCGTCGAGCACTACATGATGGAACCGGTATTGACGCAGAACGCTAATGTCACGCATCATCACGCCGTACGTTGTGAGCACTAGATCGGCGTCAGCATAGGCGTTCGCCGATTTATTTCGGGAGCTGTCGGCATGAACTGCAACTTTGAGTCCGGGAGTAAACTTAGCTGCTTCACGCTCCCAGTTAAATAGAACCGACCGAGGTGCGACAATCAGATCAGGCGCAGTCGCATGATCACTCCCACCAGCTTTGCGCAGCGACAAGAGGAAGGCGAGTGCCTGCATGGTTTTTCCAAGCCCCATGTCGTCGGCCAAACAGCCGCCAAAACCGTAGTCATGCAAAAAGTGCAGCCAGTCGTAACCGGATTTTTGATAGTGATAGAGTTCGCCAACAAATCCCGAAGGCATGGGGCGAGGTTCGATCTTTTCAAAAGATCGCAAGAGCTGTTTCTGCTTAGCAAAGTCCTCGTCCGCAGTGAGTGTGGAGTCGGTCTCGTTCACCACCTCTTCCAGGAGGACGATTTGAGCCTTTGACAGCTTGAGGCCGCCGTCCTGCTCTTCGGCAAGCCCGAAAAGGTGGCGATAACGATCGAGCCATTCGGCTGGCAGCTCGCCAATGGCGCCATCCACTAGCTTAACATAGCGGTCTTTGGCGCGGATTGCTCGCCTCAGATCCTTCCATGTGGCTTCCACCTCTCCAAATTTTACTGTGGCTTTGACATCGAACCAATCGAAACCCGAAGAAACTCTCAACGACATTGTGGGCTTATTGCGGTTGACCCGCGCTTGTTTGAGCTTTTCCTCCCCGTATACTTCACAGCCGGTCGCAGCGAGTTTTGGTACTTCACGCAGCAAAAAGTCGACAGCAGTTACGTTGGCGCGGAGCTGAAGCCTACCAGACTCATTACTTTTCTTTAGTCCAAACTGCGTAAGGCCCTCCCATGTTTCGGCTTCCTGTATAACGTTGCGAGCGATTCTGGTAAGGCGTCCGCTTACCTCATCTCGAATGACAGATTGCGTCGGCAGTGATGGGTCGTAGTTAAATTCGTGCTCGCCGTAGCCAAACCTAAGGTCAACTCTGAGATTGTTTTCATCGTCGGTGAGATAGAGGCGAGGTCTCGCAGGATCGGTAACGCCGTCATCGCTCCATTCGATTGCGTCGCCTTTTACCGGCATGTTTTCCGAGAGTTCGACCAGATATCTTTCAAGAAAAACCTGTTTTTCTTCAGCGGGAATGGTGAGGCCGCCATAGTCCAAAAGGTTGACAAAGCCTTGAGAGAGATTGGCGAGCCGCATGGCGATATGCCCATCCACCAAAAGCCATAGCGGTGTTTGGATAATGATCTCCCTCTTGACCGTCGAAATCGGTATCTCGATATTATTCCAGCTCAGGACCGGTGTGATATGGTAGCTGCCGTCTTCCAGCGTATTAATTCGCCCTTCACCTACTCCGCCGGAGTAGGCAATTGTCAGACGGTTCTTGAGGGGATCCTGCTCGGTGCCGACGAATATTGGGGCATTTGCCAGCAGCGCCAAAATCTGATCCAAGCTCGATGCTTCCGAGCCGTAGTGGTAGACAAGTCCGATTGTCGCGACAATCCGTGCAGCAACCGTCGTATCGCTGTTCAGGTTGACAAATCGATCTGGGTCGAAGTTGCGGACTCGGCTCGCTTTCGTCGAAAGGTTCTGCTCTTTGACAATCTGTGCTACCGATTCCATGCTCTGCCGGTCGTCCACCGGAAACCGAGCGGCGGGTAAGCTGACGAGAGAGACGGTCCAGCGGTTGTAGTTATTCTGGAGACTGAAGAAGAGCATCGCAGGGGCAGCAATTGCCTTCTTCTTAATCTGCTCTGTTGTGATTACCCGTGAAAGTTTGGTCTCCCAGGTTTCAAACGGCCGCTCAACGAGCAGGTCGCGCAGCTTGAAAAGAGAGGCGACAATGTGCTTACAGGAGCCGACATTATCCACATAGGGACAGTCGCAAGACGCCTGCAGGGATGTGCTTGTGGGAATTACTAGAACATCATAAGGCGTGGATTCCGTGCCATAAACCTTAAACCCAGCCTCGTCTGGCGCATACGTTCTGCACTCGACGCGTGAATCGTAATAGTAGCGCCTTCCTTTGGCGGCACTCATAGTGTTTGCGGCGTATTTACCAAACGCTTTGGCGTGTCTGTCTAAAGTCAAAAATTGGGCGGGCATAGTTTCTTACTGTCGGACTTGGTGCCGAGAGGCTAAGTTAGCAGGTGCTTGTCGTACGCTGTGGCAGCAGGTCATTATACCCGTTCCATCGACACCTTGGAATTGGACTATAGTTTGATTCCTTAATGAGGCAATTCGATAACTGTTAACTTTCTATTTCTTCGAAACATGTCCGGTATAATTGTGGTCAACCAAATGTTGTAGAAAAGTAGGGCTCTATGTCTATAGATTTCCGTCGATTTGTTCTTGTTTCTGTTCTTCTCCTAACGGTGGCTTTTAGCCTCGTTCTGCCTATCGCCGCGCAGAGTCAGGACTTTGCCCACAAGCATCCTACAGCAACCGCAATGGCGGCGGGAGCTGGTACTACCTACATGTTGAAGAGGTCGGCGAAGTACAAACGAGAACATGGTGAGAAGCTGAATCTGGCTGAGCGGCATCCGTACCTAAGCGGGTTAGGAGTGGCCGTTGTTACGCATCATATGCTCAAAAAACATAAACAGCAGTAACGCCTTTACACTGATCGAGCTTTTGGTAGTTATTGCAATAATTTCTGTGATCGCGGCCATACTCTTCCCAGTATTCGCGTCGGCAAAAGAACATGGTCGTCAAGCTGTCTGCGAGAGCAACCTGAAGCAAATTGGGATGGCCATGTTGGCGTACCAGATAGACTTTGACGATTTATTTCCCGATCGACCCGACCTGAAGGCTGTCCCAAATCCGCCGTGGGGAACCACTTCCTACCCAGCCTCTGACCCGCGATGCGGCTGGGCATCAATAGTGCTAGACCCGTACATTAAATCGACTGTGGTTTGGTCCTGCCCAAGTGTCTCGGATACGTCGCTCGGGAGTGACGAGCATGTTTTAGAAGTTGTGGATGGGGTTACTACACGGTACTGGATGTGGCCATTTGATCACGGCGGCTCCGCGCCGCTGCCGGTGGACGACTTTTGGGGAAAGACCGATGAGCAGGCCATCGAGGGCCAGCATACGGCCTATGAGGCGGCCGTAGCTGCCGATATCGCCTATCCAAAAGGGGATGCTACTTCAACTTCCGACTGCGAACTTGCTACTGACCCATATTTTCCGAATTCACCAGTCGTTCAGCCTGCTTCACTCAGAGGGCTCTCCGTCCACTTCGGTGGTCGTGACAGGCTATTTTTGGACGGTCACGTTAAATGGTATCGCGATACGCGTCTCAACGATTAAATAATGGCCAAAATTCTCTTACTTGACGGTAACAGTCTGCTCTATCGCGGATTTTTCGCGATGCGGGTCTTGACGACTGCAGATAATGTTCCCACAAACGCTATCTATTCGATGAGTCTGATGGTGCTATCAGCACTCGATTCGCTGAAACCGGATGCGGTCGTTTGCGCGTTTGATGCACCTGTCGCGACATTCCGGCACGAAGCCTATGACGACTATAAAGGTACCCGGCAGCGGACTCCCGACGAACTTGCTGCACAACGTCCGCTCGCTCGTGATCTCATGCGCGCGTTCAATATTCCCATTCTAGAGATCCCCGGCTTCGAAGCAGATGATACGATCGGAACACTGGCGAAGAAGGGGCAGGAAGAAGGACACTCTGTCGTAATCGTCACCGGCGATTTGGATGCTCTGCAGCTTGTCGATGATATCGGTCCGATTACTGTCATGACCACCGTAAAGGGCGTGACCGATACGGTTATCTACGACGAAATGAAAGTTCGCGAGCGGTACGGCCTTAGTCCGTTGCAAATCCCAGATTACAAAGCCCTCAAAGGCGACTCTTCCGACAACCTGCCGGGTATCCCGGGGATTGGCGATAAGACGGCTGCGAAGATTCTCACGAAATACGGAACAATCGAAGAGCTCGTGGCCAGCGAAGCAACCATCGATGACCCGAAATTGAAAGCACAGATCGCCCAGCATGGCAGAGATGCGCTGCGCTTTAAGGATCTCGCGACCATCCGCCGAAACATCCCAATCGAAGGATTTGAATTCAGTCTGGACTATCAAACACGCGGGATCGATATCGCCGCTGCAACAGCTCTCTTTGAACGTCTAGAATTCCGTACTCTTTTAAAACGGCTTGGTAAGCCGACTCCGAGTGCAATCCAGGAGAAATCAAAAGCGGCGGACGAACCGGCTCTCGACTTCGGAAAGCCTGATTCTCAGGTTAGAGTTTCACCAAGGTCATTACTGACTGCTGTGTTACCCACTTTCGATACTTCAATCGAAAAGGCCGACTTTATCAACAGCACGCTCAAATCGCTGAGCATCTCCGTAGGGACAGCCGATGCCGTCGATTCTGCGGACACGGTTATCGATTTTTTATCTGGTGGCATTTCGAGCGAAATTAAGCAGATGCTGGAGGACGAAAAAGTCCATAAGATTGTCTACGATAATAAGCTTACTTCCGGGGCATTGCTTCGACAAGGAGTCACCCTGCGCGGTGTCGTTTTCGATACGCTGCTGGCGGCGTACTTGGTCAATCCAGGGCGAAGTGCTTATCGGCTGCCTGATCTCTTGGCAGATTATGCTGGGGCCGCTAGCGATGACGAGCCACATGCCGTCAGTCTTAGAGATCTCGAACCACAGCTCAGGTCACGGCTCGCGGATGCCGGTCTTGTCGATCTGCACGATAAAATTGAGCTTCCGTTATCGTCCATCCTCACCAAGATTGAGCAGGTTGGGTTCGCCGTCGATGTTGAATGGTTGAAGACCGTCAGCCAATCGCTTGGCCGGCGGATTCAGGATCTGGAAAACCAGATTCACGCACTTGCTGGCGGAGAGCGGTTTTCCATCGGGTCGACAAAGCAGTTGCAAACAGTTCTCTTTGAACGTCTCAATTTGCCCGCTGGAAAGAAGACGAAAACGGGTTACTCGACCGATTCGGAAGTTCTGGAGGCCCTCGCCGCTCAAGGTTTTGAGATCGCCGCGAAAATCACGCAGTGGCGTGAGCTCACAAAGCTAAAAAGCACCTACGCAGATAACTTGCAGCTTCTCGTTTCAAAGCAGGACGGCCGGATACACACTTCGCTTAATCAGACAGTCGCCGCGACCGGTCGGCTGTCGTCCAGCAATCCAAATCTGCAAAATATTCCCGTCCGCACGGAAGTCGGACGAGAGATCCGCAAGAGCTTTGTCGCCGGTAAAGACAAAGTTCTGCTGGCGGTGGATTATTCACAGATTGAACTCAGGATATTTGCCCATATTACGCAAGATCCTGAGCTTGTGAGGACATTCGTTGCCGACGAAGATATTCACCGCCGTACGGCGTCACTGATCTTCAATGTCGATCAAAGTGCCGTCACTTCAGAGCAGCGTCGCCGGGCTAAGACAATCAACTTTGCTGTGATCTACGGAATGAGCGACTTTCGCCTTTCAAATGAGCTTGGCATCGATGTGGCAACAGCCAATTTATGGAAGAAGAGATACTTCGCCGAATATCCAGGTGTCAATGCCTTCGCGGCATCGGTAATCGAACAGGCGCGCGCTGTTGGCTACGTCCAGACCCTCCTTGGCCGTCGGCGCTATACGCCCGATATCAACTCCCGAGTCTTTCAGTTTCGGCAGGCGGCGGAGCGTGAGGCGGTCAATATGCCGGTACAGGGGACGGCGGCAGACATCATGAAACTGGCGATGATCAAAGTTGACCAAGCTCTCAAAAAATCGAAAATTAACGGGGCGATGACACTTCAGGTGCATGACGAGTTGGTCTTTGAATGTGTACCAGACGATTTGACCGAACTTTCACATCTGGTGACCGAATGCATGGAGCAGGCTTACGATCTGTCAGTGCGTCTGAAGGTCGAACTTCGTCAGGGTTTAAACTGGGCAGAAATGGCTCCGCTGCCAAACTTTCTCGATAAGGCAATGCCCGTTGTCGAGTGAAACGGCGTTGATCGACCCGCTTGTATATTGGTCGCATAAGCACGCCTATCAACGCACCGGCGAGTACTTGTTTTCGCAGCTCATACCGTACATTGGCAGTAAGAGACGGCTGCTCGGGCTAATCGACCGGGCAGTCGAACAAACCGGTGTGGTGGGCGGCACATTCGCCGATCTCTTTGCCGGGAGCGGAGTGGTGTCCCGCTACGCCAAGTGCAAGGGTTTCCGCGTGGTCTCCAACGACTGGGAGCCGTACGCCTATACGTTGAACATGGCAACGATCTCACTCAACACGCCGCCATGTTCCGATGAACTCTTCGACTACCTCAACGCACTGGAAGGTATTTCAGGCTACATCACTAACCATTACTGTCCGACGGACGACAACGACGCCGATCCAACGGCTGAACGGATGTACTACACGCGTTCAAATGGGATGAAGATTGACGCGATCCGAATGAAGATCGCTGAGTGGGAAGAGTCGGGCTTTATCGATCAAATGCAAAAGCATTACCTTCTCGCTCCGCTGATCTCGTCGGCGAGTTACACTTCCAACACCAGCGGCGTCTTCAAAGCCTATCATCACGGCTGGGGCGGCAAAACGAGCACTGCCCTTTACCGAATTCTGAGCAACCTCGTTATCAAACCCGTCGTCTTATTCGACAACGGCTTGGACAATCTCACTTTTGCGGCCGATGCGCAGGAGATTGCCGAGAGTGGGCGCGAGACTGTTGGCGACGCGCCATCGATAGTCTATCTTGATCCACCATACAATCAGCATCCCTACGGCAGCAACTACCATATGTTGAATTCCATAGCCTTGTGGGATTGTCCGGAAGTACCAAAGATGGAAGCCGCAAAGAGTGCGATAAGGACGGATTGGAAGACGAAGCGGCGATCCACTTACAATAGTCGTGCGTCGGCACTTCCGACTCTGGAGCGCCTTCTCGACCGGCTCAACGCGCGTTGGGTGCTCATCTCCTACAGTACAGATGGCAATATCGGTGTGGATGAACTTGTCGATTCGCTCGATAGACGGGGATCTGTTTCCGTCGTCGCGAATAGCTATAAGCGCTACCGGGTGAGCTCCCAGCGGATGTCAGCACGATCGCACAATGTCGAATTCGTCCTGATTCTTGATACGTTGGGGAAGCCAGGAAGCGGAAAGTCCGAAGTGCATCGCGACATTTTACTCGCCAAGAAGCCGAACTGATGCCGGATTCGCCCATACGATTTGAGTAGAGATGTATGTGCTTCTCGAATACCGACATACTGCAGGGCCGAACGCTTTACCATGTGACCCCGCTCCACTATGTTCCGCAAATATTTGCCCGGGCCGGGCTCTATTCCACAGAACGTCTTGGTTACCATTGGGGTAGGTCGTCAGCACGAAAGCGCGACAGAATCCTTGGAGTAGACCGTTTTGTGCACCTCGCACTCACTGCGAATACGCCGCTTTTGAGGCATAAGCTGGAACGGGGTTATCCCCATGTCGTTTTGCTCTTTCGTACCAAAGGTTTTAATAACCTTAAACTCGCGGCACTTCCTAACAATACGAAAGCATGGCGCTCGAAGTGGCAGTGTCAGCCGGTAACTAATAAGGAAGACATAGCACGGCTCATGCGATCTCACGACGAGCATCGCCGGTATCCGAGTTTGGAGATTCTCGTCGAAAACTTTTTGCCGCTCAGCCATCTTGAATCTGTGCTAGCAATCACTGACGACGAAGCTTCGCTGATTTCGGATTTCTGTAAGCTGCTGCCATCTCGCCCAGAATTTCCCGTCCGTCTGGCACCGAACCTACGTCCACCGGGATATACTGCAAAGAATCTCGATGTTATCTCGGACTACTTTGCTTCCTTTAAGTGGGGTCAAAATGCTCCGACGCCGCCATCGCTGACGTTTGATTAATGGGGAGAGAAGATGTTGAAATTAATAGCCCGTAGGGGAGTTGAACCCCTCTCTACGCCGTGAAAGGGCGTCGTCCTAGCCGATGAACGAACGGGCCACGAGGATGCACAAGAAATGCCGACCTATGTTACCCGCCAACCTCACTCATGTCAAGCAAGGTTCAATTTTGATTCTTACAGCGAAGTTACTGTCATAATCAGAGAGTGCTGAACATAGATATTGATGACTTCCTAAGAAATGGATTTGCGATAGTCGACAATGTCATTTCGCTGCAATCGGCCTCTGCGCTGGCATTGGCGCTAGGGCGTCCACAAGAATCCGATTCAGTCCGCAATCGCAATGGCGTGTTTGCCATACGCAACCTCCTCGAAATATCGCCGGAGGTAATGGATTTCGCCCAATCATCGGCTGTGAGGCGGCTTGTTGAGCCCATTCTCGGGCCAAGTTTTATTGCCGTTCGAAGCATTCTCTTCGATAAAATTCCCGGAGCGAACTGGACCGTTCCGTGGCATCAGGATTTGACAATCGCGGTCAAGGAAAGAATTGAAGTTGAAGGCTTCGGCCCGTGGTCTGTGAAGGCAGGGATTCAGCATGTTCAGCCTCCGGCAGAGGTTCTCGAGCAGATGGTGTCTGTGAGGCTTCATATTGATGAATGCAGTGCGGACAACGGCGCCCTTCGAGTCCTGCCGGGTACTCACCTACTCGGGCGAATTCCCAAGAAGGTTATTCCAGCAGTGCGAAAAGACGTTCGTGAGCAGATCTGCCCTGTGCCAGTTGGCGGCGCGATGCTGATGCGTCCGCTTCTACTCCATGCCTCGTCGCCCTCTCTTACCCCTGGCCACCGCCGCGTGATACACATCGATTATTCCGCCGCAACACTTCCTGGCGGATTAATGTGGTATGAGGCCCAGGAACGAGAAACCGAGCCCATATAATCTTTGCCTGCTTGCTTGTTGAAAATTAAAAGCTGTCGTATAATGTCGCTATGAATTGCTATCAGCACGAAAATACGAAGACTTTGGTCTCCTGCGGAAAGTGCGAACGGCATGTCTGCCCGGTTTGCATGGTGTCGACATCGGCTGGTATACGCTGTCCGGAGTGCGCCTATGTAAGAACTGCTCAGCAGGCGACTACTGTTGATAACAACGGTTCGTTGGGCATGGCTGCGGTCGCTGGCCTGATCACCGGGATCACGGGTGCCTATGTGATGGTCTTGTTTGCCTATGCCTTTCCGGCACTTCCGCTTCTTGCCTCGCCGCTATGCGGCAGGTTGGTAGCCGATGCGGTTAAGTCGTTTTGTGACAAGAAGACTAACGCCGTTGCCGCTCCAGTGGGAGCGGGCAGTATTCTTATTGGCAGCCTGATCGCACTTGGTCTTCCTCTTAGCGGATTATCTTTTATGCACGGCCCGCTCTCTGATGCGGCTCGCGACATGGTCGGTCTAGCTATTGGTCTCTCAGCTCTTATTTGCTATCACCGGTTGAAGCCGCGCCCATCTTAAAACGTGTTTTGTTATCGGCATCCTAAAGCGGACACCGCGCTCTTGTGCGGTAAATGTGAACGTCCCATCTGTACTCGGTGCATGGTTCCCGGCCCAGCCGGAATGCGCTGCCCCGATTGTGCGTCCCTTCGTGCAAACCATCTCTACAAAGTCAATCCACTGCATGTCATCATTCAGTCAGTCATCGGCGTGGCCGCCGGCTGGATCGGTGCGATGATTGTAACCATGGCGGGCTTCTTCTTTTTCTTTATATTCTTTGGCGCAGCAGCCTACGGTGCTGGGGTCGCAGAGTTGATGCTCAAAGCAATTGGGAGAAAGCATGGACGGATTGTGGAGGTGGTTGGGGCCGCTAGTCTGGTTGCGGGAGGCCTCGTGCCGGTGCTCTTCGACCTAATACTCACTCACTCTTTTGTGATGTTGTTTGCGCACTGGGCGGAGCTGCTGGCGATCGGTATTGCCGCAAGCGCCTGTTTCGGCCGGTTGAAGTACTTTTAAAAAATAGCCCGCTCCGGGGTGGAGCGGGCAAAGTTAAACTGCTCGTAATTAATCGTCGCTGTCTCGCGAGCGGATCACCCGCCTAGCACCAGCCCAGTGGTCGATATAGTACTGCTCGTCCAGCGAGCTCACCGTCACTCCGCGGCTTGGACTGCAGGCATGCACAAATCGGCCGTTCCCAATGTACATTCCGACATGAGAAATGCCGTGACGGTAGGTGTCACGAAAGAAGACTAAGTCGCCTGCTCGCAGATCGGATTTAGCAATTGGCTGACCGGTATAGTACTGCTCTTCTGCGGTCCGTGGTAGATCGACACCGGCAGATTCGCCAAATATATAGCGGGTAAAGCCAGAGCAATCGAAGCCCGACCTAGACGTTCCCCCCATTACATAGGGTGTTCCACGGAACGCCTCGGCTGCACGAACAACATTGCCGCTCTTTAGCGCAAGATATCGCTCCCGGATATTGTCTAAATGCGCTTCATACTCGACAACTCTTAGCTCGTAGTCGCGGTGGACATTTTCCATGTGGGCATCATAACGTGCGACATGGGCGAGCCACGCTGGATCACGCATCAGCTTTTTCGCCGCCGCTTCTCGTTCGGCACGGCTCAGATGGCGTGTCGGCTGAGGTGGGACACTGGCAACCGAGTCATCAACATCGTGATGGTGATGATGATGCCTGGGCTCGACCGGAGCCGATGCGGTGTCATCGAGATCTTCATGATGATGGTGGTGATGGTGATGATGTACCGGCGTGATTGTACTATCGTTGTCTGCCGTATCCTCATCGTGGTGATGATGGTGGTGATGATGTGGTTCAACTGGTGTAGAAGCCGTATCATCGACATCCTCATGGTGATGATGATGATGATGATGAGTTACTGGCTGAGCATCGGTCGCAATTTCATCATCAGAGTCATGACGGTGATGACGATGATGATGGTGATGCGGCGTGAGATCAGAGGCCGTTTGGCTGCTACTCGAAGACTGGCTGCCGGAATCACTATGGTGATGGTGTCTCGCGGCTTGCGCTGGCATTCCCGCTGAAGCAATAAAGGCGGCGAGTGCCGCTGTTCCGGTTAATGTTGCGCAATTTATATTTTTACGCACTGATCGAAAAAACATCGAGTCAACGTATGAAACGTTGATTGGCTCAGAGGTGTCCTTCAAAAGAAAGGTCCTTTCGATTCAAAAATTGCGGTATCCGTTCCGCCGTGACGCCCATAAAACGCACATAATGTGCTCGGACGGTCGTTTTAATGTAACTGGATATGCACAAACCACGTCGATAAAGGAGTTGGTTTGGTGCTGCCAGTTATTGATGTTTTCAAGCGCTCAATGGGAAAACTTGACTATCACTCTGCCGAGATGGTGCTGGGACGGCTAAGAAAGTCGACTGTGATAACGACCTTGGTCGTTCGTCACCCTTCAATCTTATCATAACTTTTATAAGATTGTCGGTATTTATAAGAAAAAAACTATTATTTTTTCCAGGGAAAGGTTTAAACGCAAAAAAAGGATGGGTATAAGCCATCCTTTCGAGAGAATTTAGTGGTAATGGTCGCTGACTACTGTGCGAGAACCGGTTCGCGATCGTAGTAGCCTAGCTCAAAAAGTAAGTCGTTCGGATCGGTATCGAGAAATTCCGAAATCGCGTAGATGAAGCTCGCAGACGGCCGATCTTCAGTCACTTCGTCAACAATGACAGATGGGGTCATACCCATACATACTTCTTCCATCCCTATCTCCTATTAATCTCTTCCAAAGAAGCGACTGCTAAACCACGATGAATCAAGCAGACGGCAAACAGCAAACGGCGTCATTATACCTTAGCAATTTTGAATCTTACTATACTAAATGATTCAGTAATTCGCTGAGTGTTTGCGCCATAAACTCGACAGCCGGCATTGTACGATCGTAATCCATTCTCGTCGGACCAACAACCCCCAATGTCCCCCGTTCACGCGTCCCTACATAGTAGGGTGCCGTGATTACGCTGCACTCTCGCAAGGCCTCAACACTGTTTTCCTCACCGATGACAACAGTCACCTTCGCGTCCAGCGCTCCCATAAAACGAGCAAACATACGGGCTTGCGTCTGCATGGTATCGAGGAAGGCCTCTACCTTGTTAATATCCTGGAACTCCGGCTGACGTAAAATTTCGCTGGTTCCTTCGACAACTGCTCGATCTCCAGCAGTCGCCGACTTTGCCACAACACGGATATTCTCGGCGATTACTCGGTAAAGTCGTCGAGCCGTGGCGGATTTGAGATCTACGGGCGGCAACGATAGCTCGTCGGTCACCGTTGCAAGCCAGTCCAGGCTCATTCCCGACCATTTAGCGTTTAACGCGTTAGTTGCTTCAACAATCGCCTGTGGCTCGGCGACAGCCAATCTTGCCGCATCGCCGGTAATAAAGCGGTTCTCGGTCTCGCTTGTCGAAAGCAGCGCCACCACAAGCAGCGTCTCTGGCCCAGCGGGCGCTGTGAATATCTGTTTGAGCAACGTATCTGAAGGCCGCGGCGGAGTGGCGATTGCGGTGTACCGTGTCATCTGGGTTAAGATTGCACAGGTTTGCCGAAGAATTCGATCAAGAGTTTCCGCCCGGTCCGACGAAAGCTCGGCCCGAGTCCTCCTCGCCTCTTCCTTATCGATTGGCTTCTCGACACGCAGATGATCGACATAAAACCGGTAGCCAAGGTCTGACGGTACACGGCCAGAGGATGTATGTGGCTGACGAAGATAGCCCTGCTCCGACAGGTCGGCCATCTCGTTACGAATAGTGGCGGCCTTGACTCCCCAAGAAGAGTTACGAAGAGCGAGATCATTCGATCCTACGGGTTCGGCAGTTTCAACATAACTCCAGATGACAGCCTGCAGTATCTTTTGTTTACGTTCTCCAATGTCCATAGTACTTACATTATACCAAACATAAAATTTGCATCAATATTTGGGCTGTTAGGCAGCTCATAACTAAGAACGTCACATTGTCGCGATGATCCCTAGAAGCCGCAAATGGTCACTAACCCGCCGGTGAATTATCCCGGTTGATGAGGGTTGAAGAAGAAAAAGCGGGTGAGGTGGAAGAAGATTGGGGCGGCGAAGCAGAGTGAATCAATTCGGTCGAGGATCCCGCCGTGGCCTGGGATCGAAGCACCAAAGTCTTTCACCCCGCGATCACGTTTGATCGCCGACATTACTAGGCCGCCGAAGAATCCCATCAGGGCGATCGCCAATGCCATAAGCGCCGCTTGCCAGGGCTTGAACGGTGTTATCCAGTAGAGTGCCATACCTACAACAACTGCACCGGCGACACCGCAGGCAAAACCCTCAACCGTCTTATTCGGACTCACGACCGGCGCGATTTTGCGGCGGCCAAAGCTCTTGCCGAAGACATATTGGAGAACATCGCTAATCTCGGCAACGCAGATTAGGAAACATAGGAGGCCAGCGCCAACGTCATTATGAAATGGCTTGTGGAACTGGAATAATGCAGGTGCGTAGCTGACAAAATAGACGCATATCATGAGTCCCCACTGGATCTTCGCACTGCGTGCAAGAAAATCGTTGCAATCTCCCGCCAGGACATTACGGATCGGGACGAAAAGGTAGGCGTACACCGGGATGAAAATGATCTCCATGCCGTAGTTGCCCAGCGCAACAAGTATATATTGCAGCGGAGTAATCACGAAGAACGACCAGAAGAGTGCACGATGATCCGCCGGACTAGTTGGAGTGAGGGTGACGTATTCGCGCAGCGCCAAGAATGAGACCAGTGCGAAAAGGATTACGGCACCATACCGACCGAACGCAACCGCCAAGAAAAAGATGAGCACCATCGCCCACCAGGCTTTGACACGAGAGTTGAAATTTGATGCAAGTTCTTCTCCCTCCACCGACTTTAGTCGTGATTTGAGGGCGAGCCCGACCATGGATGCAAGTACCAGCACCAACCCAATGCATCCGCCGAGCTCAGCGATCTGCGTGCTGACGTGGAAAAGACTCATCATCCAGCCATTGCCTTGATCGACATATGTGCTCTAGCAAGAAACGAGTCCCGCGACTCTCCGGCATCTAACCTCATTGGGTGGCCGAACGTAGCCGAACAAAGGAACGGAATCGGAAGAAATTCCCCTTTCGGTAGTACACGGCTCGCGTTGTCCAGAAAGACAGGTATGAGCTCAACAGTCGGAACGGCTTTTGCGATATGGTACAGGCCGCTTTTGAAAGGCCGAATCTCCGGCTCGGTGGTTCGTCCGCCTTCCGGGAAGATAATGATCGAGTCGCCGCCTTTAAGCACCTCGACAAGCTGAACGACTGGGTTATTGGCTCGAGTGATATTTTCTCGTTCAATGAGTACAGCATTGAAAACTCTGCTGGCAAGATAACGGCGCATTCTGCCCTTGCGCCAATAATCTGCTGCCGCGACCGGCCTTGTCATAAGCCTTACATCTGTTGGAAGAGCAGACCAGAGCACAAGGAAGTCCATGTGGCTTGTATGATTTGCAAAGTAGACACGCTGCGTCGTCTCGGGTCTGCACTCGGCCCAGCGGGCCTGGACACCGGTGAAAAGCCGAACAACTCCCGCCAGTATCGAAGCGATCATGCCGACTCCAGCAGTCCAGCTAGGCGGCCTGTTCGCCGAATGCACGTTATAAACGTCCCAATATTAATCACTACGAGGAAAACTAGGAGTACATGCGGCACCATATGCAAGGCCTTTTCTCCCGCCGCTAGCAGACAGGCCACTGTCAGCAAAAACATCCGTTGCGGCTTCGCCTGCGGTCCGGAAAAGTCTTGAGCGTGTCCTCTTCTTGCCCCTAACGCACGGATATAGGCGGTCGTTACGGCGAGAACCGACGCGCTCCAGCCGAGCACTGGACCGAGCCCCGGAAAATGGGCCGCGTAACCGGCTGCCGCGAGGAGAAAGACATCGTCAATTCGGTCAGGAAGCTCGTTATAAAGTTCCCCCAGCTTAGTCTGACGCCCGCCCTCGACTGCGATAAGACCATCCAGCATGTTGGAAAGCAATCGGAGCTGGATGCAGATGGCCGCACCGATGAGCGGCAGCACGCCCCCAATCCCCTTTGCTTCCGTGAGAAAGAGGATGCCGCCAAGGAGTGCGAAGACGATTCCGGCTACCGATACCTGGTTGGGACTGACACCTATGTTCGCGAGGAAGCGAGCGATGGCTCGCGACCAGCCAGCCGAACGGGTCTTGATAGGTCGACGGTCCGGCGAGAGGGGTTCTTCTGTATTAGTCATGACTGGAACAGTAGGATCAATTTGATTCTCATCTCTACGTTCAACCTCCCAGACTAAATCTCCTGCAATCGCTCACAAATTCATGCCGAAACTATAGCAACTTTTGCGACAGGATGGGTTTCTTGGTACGGGATTATTGACGGGACTGCTTCTGGGACTAACTGAGTTGGGCGGAGATAAGCTCCGCCCCTGCGTACTCGGACATGCCAATGTTGCGAATCTTGCCGAGTTTACTTAAGTGTTTGCAAATAGAAATAGATGTCGTCCGCCTGTGATGCTGGCAGGTGATAGACCTTCATTGGAGGGGATACCGGTGCGCCGGACGGTGTTACGCCTGTGTCTAAGACAGTTTCGAATGTCTTTTGGTTGTACTGTTTGAGCACCCCGGATGGTGTGATACTCGGTGAAAATCCTGGAATACCAACCAGCGTTGCTGCATGGCAGCCAGTGCATCTAAGCTTCTGGGTCAGTGCCTTGCCCGATGTTATCTGTGCTGCCGACGCATCCGTCGAAACTGAGATTGATTCGGCACCCGATGCGCTGCAGAGTGCAGCCATTGTAATGAGAGCGATTGTCGCCCCGATTGAAGTTACCCGCATCTTTATTATCCATTCCTTTCTTGTCTAACGAAGTTGACGATCACTTTCGAGAAATGACGCTTAGGAGCTGTTCGGCGGTGATATTGTCCGCCTGATTCTGCGCTCGGTGAGCCATAAGTACGGTGCCGCTGGTGTCGATAATAAACGTCCCTGGCATCTGCGTTGGGTCACCAGAAACCGAGCCAACACCATGTCGAAGAGCAGAGAACGCGCGCAACAGCACGTTGAGACCGAATAACTGGCTCAAAGTCCCCTTCGTCAAACCGTACCGACCATACACACTATTGTCCTCTTCGCAAACCAATACTGGAAATGGGAGATCGTAGTAGATGGAGAAGGCCTTCCCAGCCTTGTACGGGCCCTGGCCGATGCAGACAACTTCGACATTCGCCTGAGAGAGCTGACTATAACCGGCTTTGAGGTTCGCTACCTGTTCGCGGCAAAATGGGCAGCCGAAGTAACGCAAAAAAACGAGGATCACCGGCTTCTGAGTCCAAAATGACGACAGTGTCACCTTGCCACCGTTGATATCGGTGAGAGTAGCGTCTGGTGCAGGATCGCCAACATCTGGAGACAATCGCTTAGCCGATGTCTGGCGGCCGTTCGCGGATTTATTGACCGATGAATTTGCCAACAGAAAATCATCCTTCTAATTGTTCTAGCATAGCACATAGGCAATCTCCTTGCCTCGCGCCGATGTGACCAATAGCGTTACAGCCGAACAGTCACCGTTAGGGGAGGGGCGGATTCTGGATATCTCACGACAGTTTCTCGTGATTGGCCAGACGAATCGGTGACTGTTATGACGTAGTCACCATAGAAGACTCGCGCCTTCAGTTCGCCCTTGGTATTCGAGACTCCGGTTGTGTCTGTCCACCATGTTTTATGGATCAGGTTCATTAGCATTGTGTAGGCCGGTTTCGGAGTCATGTCCTTCCGCACGAGTCCCGCCGGGGCACCAAGCCAGGCGTTGAGATCACTGAAATCCCACCAAGTAATAGCGTGGACATCTGGATGACTAAAAAGCGCTGTATAGAACTGGACAACATACTGTGCCTGACTCGCTTCATCCACCGGGTCGGTATTCCAATCGGTCGCTGGCGGACCATTGAAATCAAGCGACCGGGAAGGACCGCTTAAAACGGTCGTTTCGGTAAAGTGAATAGGGCGATGAAATTGGGCGAATGTGTTGCAGACTTCCCACACTTTAGTCAGTGGCCAAACCCCGGCATGCATATGGGACTGGATCCCGATAATGTCTGGCAACTTGCCGTTTTGCTGGAGCGCGGTCAATAGCGCCACATTTGGCTGGCCCGTTTCATAGTCGTTATAGATAAACGCCTCCGGCTCTTTCGGATCAATCTTTGCGGCAGATCTAGCCCAATCGAGGGCGTCACCGACCACTGTCGCGGGGCCATCGCGTTTGATCCAGGAGCTTTCGCCATTTGCCGGCAGATAGCTCATCGCGTTGGACGCCTCATTTACTACATCCCAGTAACGGATGGTTGACGAATACCGTGGGATAAGGTCGAGCACCCGTGCCTTGAGGAGCGGAATCGCCTGATCGGGATCTGACGGCGCCCAGCTTGGCCACACTTCGTGCCAGACAAGAGGATGTCCCTTTGGTGTGATGTTGTGCGCTACACACCATGACGCCATTGCTTGCAGACGATCGTAGTCTGGGCTTCCCTGTTGCTGCTCGAATGCACCCCAATAAAAAGGCAGGGTTGCGTAGTTGAAAAGTGCCGCAAACTCGGTCTGGTAGGCGATCTGCGCTGGCGAATGATCGTCCGGATTGAGGCCGAAGAAGTTGCAGCCAAAGAGAAAGGCGTGACGGGTCTGCTTGATATGCACAACTGCGTCTTTCAGTGGCTTGCCATCAGAACTCACGACAACGACCGTTAGTTCGCCCTTGCGGTATTGATTGATTCTCGCGGCTTCATTCTCTGGCGTCAGCGCCGCCTTCACAGCAACGATGCCCGGATCTACCCCTTCGTCCACCGGGCTGTTCTCTTGCCCGCTTCGTACTGTCTTTCCAGTCAGGATCATGCATCACCTCTACCGACCAATCCGCCGTTGCGCCACCGCAGAACCTTCTTGTATGTCCGGCCACCAGA
>Ga0116229_10005870_pt1 | contig 19883 bp, 24 predicted proteins | sample S1TSphgellanicum_3_FD_87313 | JGI IMG/M metagenome (GOLD analysis project Ga0116229, IMG submission 87313) | Host-associated microbial communities from peat moss isolated from Minnesota, USA - S1T2_Fc - Sphagnum magellanicum MG | ecosystem: Host-associated > Plants > Peat moss > Unclassified... | reverse complement strand
CGAATTGGCCGACGCCGCCGCCGAGCTTGTCGGTCGCATGGCCTCCCGTCAGCTCCGCTCCGAACGACAACGCCGAGCTCACGCGATCGTCGACGCCGACGGTGAAGAGGCTGTCGTGGTTGCTGGACTGGGGCGCCTCGCTTGAGGCCTTTAGGGTCTGGCCGGTGTAACCGCCATCGGCGAACAGGCGCACGCCGGTATGCGTCGCGCCCGGCGCCTGATCGTAGAGCAGTTCGTTCTGAACCGAGGACGTCTCGGCTTGCAGATAGGCGAGCGGCGCTTCAGCCAGGAGCGAGGCCTGGGCCGGTGCGGCGAGCTCAGCTTCGACATACTGTGCGATCAGGGCGTCGAGGCCTGTCGTCGGATGCACCGAGTCGGCGAAAAGATAGGTTGAGGCGGCGTTGGGCGCGACCAGGGTCGCTGGCGTGCAATTCAGAGAGCTGGCCGTGGTGCAGGCCGGCGTGGTGGCGTTGGTGAAGCCGTAAGCTTGCGGCGCCGCCGCCACTTCGTGAACGAGGCTGAAGAGGTTGACCGGGACGATATTCGTCCCAATCACGCCGAGCCCGCTATTCAATATGGTGTTGAACCCTTCGGACAGGGCCGTGAAGGCCGCCTGACCCGCCGGGCCTTCGCTGGCCGCCAAAGGCGTGATGCCGATGTCCGGCAGGTTGTAGACGATGATATAGCGGGCGCCGGCCGCCTTCAGGCCGCCGATCAGCGTCACCTCTTCCTGGGCCGCGGTCTCGACCGCGGTTCCGGCCTGGGTGCTCGTCTCCAAGTTCATCGAGGCGAGCGTGGCGGCGTAAAAGATGTCATTGGCGCCCCCCAGAACCGAATAGAGCGTGTGGGGGTTCAGCTTCGGGTTGGCGGCGAGATAGGTTTGGATCTGGGTGCTGATGAGGGGCACCCCCGCCGGCGTACCGGGGTCGTTATTGAGGATGCCCGCGCCGCCCCAGGCGTAGTCGGTCCCGCCGAGCAACGACGGAGCCAGGGTCAAGCCGTAATGGCTGGCCAGATTCTCGTCCACGATCTGGCCGGGATTGGTGGTGAATTTCATGATGCTCGGGTAACCGCTGGCGATCGAAATATTGCCGTCGTCGCTGAGGCTATCTCCGAAAACAACCTCGGCCCCGAAAGGTGACGCAGCGTAAACCCGTTGCGCGGACGCCAGCGCGACCAATGCGGTCGTCGCGACCATCAAGTTCTTCAGCATAGTCTCTACCCTATGAGTGATATTTTTTATCTTATGCGGCCCTTAGTTCAAACCGCGCCGGTCTCCAATACAGCGCGTTCGACATTTGCGCTGCAAATAAACCGATTATGGAACGTCGATCCAGCCCAGGCGTTGCCGTGGCGCTACAACTGGAGACTGAAGCCATGCTGAAATGGGCCATCATTTTCGCCGTCATTGCGCTAATCGCCGGCGCGCTCGGTTTCACCGGCGTCGCGGGCGCCGCGGCGGCCATCGCCAAGATCTGTTTCTTCATCTTCCTGGTGGTGTGCCTGCTCTTCGTCGTCTTGGGCTTCACCATCGCCAAGCGCGTTTAACCGCGGATCTTGCGGGCGGGTGTTACGGGCGGCTGCGGAGCGGCAGCACCAGGTCGCGCGTGACGCCGCCCGTAAGCTCTACCTTCTGCATGACGGCCAGGCCCTCCTCGTTGACGGGCGAGCCGCCTTGCGCATGAGCGGTCTCCAGATGCACTCTGGCGATCACGAAATAGCCGCCGTTGGGCAGACCCTCGATCGCGAAGCGACTATGGGCGTCGCAGGTTGTCGTGCGCACATAGGGCCCGGGGTCAGGCCCGCGCACAGCACTGCTGTGGGCGCGAACGTTGGAGACCGGCTCTAGCGCACGCTGAGCCGAACCGTACAGGGCCTGCATCCGAACATCCGTCGAGGGTGTTCGCGGCATCAGGGCGACGGACTGTCCCGCGCAGGCCCATTTGCGACCCGTGCGATCGGTGTAGGCGATCACGCCGTGAATCGCGTTGCTCCCCGGCGCCGCCGACCAGGCGAATTCCGAAACGGGCGGCGGCGGAGGCGGGGGCGGTAGGGCCGGCGGGCCGCCCGGCGTGGCCAGGGGCTCGGGTTGCAGTTGCGCGCAGCCCGCCGCCACAACCGCCAACGACGCGAAGACAACGCCTAAGGCCAGCCCCTGCTTCATCGCAAAACACCCCATACACCACGCTATTTTCCGGCGAGTGATCACGGGCGGCCCGCCGATGCAAGGGTCGTGACCGCAAAAGCCGCCGCCCTTCAAAGAGGCGTTGGCCAAGCGTCATCACGCGATCTATGGAGCGCGCAAGCCGCCTCTGCGTTGGACGTTTCTTGAGCCTTCGGGCGCAACCCTGATCGAGGACGGCTATGGCCCACTTCAAACTCAACGAGCTCGACGACCAGTTCCTCGACCTGCCTCAAGGCGCCGTTCTGGTCGCTGCGGGCACCTCCGGCGCCGAAAGCTGGCTGGAGCGCGACAAGGACACCACCGTTCGGTTGGTGATCGCGGCCGTTGCGGTCGCGACCGCCGACGCCGCGGGCCTGGAAGCGGTCATCGAGGTCTCCGACGCCAACGCGCGCAGCGAGGACGGCCCGGCCCCGGCCGACACCCACCTGCAGGCGCTCCATAGCGTGCAACTGGTGGTGCGCCCTGGGGAGCGCATCCGGTTCAAGGCCTATCCCAACGCCCGCAACGCGCGGGTGCTGCGGACCCTGGTCTACGCGGCGGATCTGCGCTGAACTCCCGGCCAGGCCACGCCTGCGCCGCCGCAAGCTTGACAGACGGGGGCCGAACGAAAACTGTCCCGTCAGACGGCAGGGGGCGGCCCAAGCGGTATGGCGAGCGAACCAGACGGCCCCATGGCAGGATGGAAGTCCGCTGGATCGACGCCGCTGAAGTCCAAAGCGCGACTTCACGGGGCTATCGCGCGGCAGATCGGCATCCAGATCGTCTCCGGCGCCTACCAGCCTGGCGACCTCCTGGATACCGAGATCGCCTTCAGCGAACAGCTCAAGGTCTCACGCAGCGCCTATCGCGAAGCGATGCGGATCCTGTCGGCCAAGGGATTGGTGGAGAGCCGTCCCAAGACCGGCACGCGGGTCAGCCCACGGCCGAACTGGCATCTGCTCGACCCCGAAGTGCTCGCCTGGTTCTTCGAGTCTGAGCCGAGCCCGGAGTTCCTGTCCGGCATCTTCGAACTGCGCATGATCGTGGAGCCTCAGGCGGCGGCTCTGGCCGCTGAGCGGCGCCGCGCCGAGGATGTCTCGCGGATGCGCCAGGCCCTGGAGGAGATGGCGCAGGCGACCTTGGCCAATGAGGCCGGACGCGCCGCCGACCGCGCCTTCCATGACGCCGTCTTGGGCGCGACCCGCAATCCGGCCCTGTTCGCCCTGTCGAGCAGCATCTGCGCGGCTGTGCGTTGGACGACGATCTACAAGCAGCGCCACCTCGCCCTGCCCCGCGATCCCATGCCGGACCACTGGAAGGTGTTCGACGCCATTGCGGCCGGCGATGGCGACGCCGCCCGCGTGGCGATGCAAGACCTGGTCGCCCTGGCCCAAGCCGACATGCGTCTCGCTTTTTCGCGTTAGGGTGCGCGGGCGGCTTGTGTTCGCGAAATTGTCTGACTAATTCACAGCAAATCTCGAACGGAAAATATCATGGGCATCACCGGCGAAAGCCTGATCGGCCGCAGCGCCGTGCGCGCCGCACAACGCTACACCGCTATCAATCCGGCGACGGGCGAGCCTCTCGCGCCGGACTTCAGCGACGCAGGCCTGAGCGAGGCCGACGCCGCCTGTGCGCTCGCAGCGGCCGCGTTCGCCAGCTATCGCGCCACCCCGCTTGAGGCCCGCACCGCCTTCCTGGAGCGGATCGCTGAACGCATCCTGGAGATCGGCGATGAGCTGATCGAACGGGCGATGGCCGAGTCCGGGTTGCCGCGGCCGCGGCTAGAAGGAGAGCGGGGCCGCACCGTCGGCCAGCTTCGGCTGTTCGCCAAGGTCGTGCGCCAGGGCGACTGGCTGGGCTTGAGGTTCGATCCGGCCCAACCAGACCGCAAGCCGGCGCCGCGCTCGGACCTGCGTCAACGCAAGATCCCGCTGGGTCCCGTCGCCGTGTTCGGCGCCAGCAACTTTCCCCTCGCCTTCTCGGTCGCCGGCGGCGACACCGCCTCGGCGCTCGCGGCCGGCTGTCCCGTCGTGGTCAAGGGCCATCCCGCCCATCCGGGCACGGGCGAGCTGGTGGGGCGCGCGATCCAGGCGGCGGTGGCCGACTGCGGGCTGCACGAAGGTGTGTTCAGCCTGATCGGCGGCCCGTCCTACGCGCTGAGCAATGCGCTGGTCGCCGACCCGCGGATCAAGGCGGTGGGCTTTACGGGCTCCCGCACCGGCGGCCTGGCGATCGCTGCGGTCGCCGCCGCCCGGCCGGAGCCGATCCCGGTCTATGCGGAGATGAGCAGCATCAACCCCGTCTTCCTGCTGCCCGCGGCCCTGGCGGCCAGGGCGGAGGCGCTGGGCCAGGCGTTCGTGGGCTCCCTGACCATGGGGGCAGGGCAATTCTGCACCAATCCAGGCGTGATCTTCGCCGTCGGCGGCCCCGACCTCGACCGGTTCGTCGAGAGCGCCAAGGCCGCGCTGACCTCAGCCCAGCCCGCCGCCATGCTGACGCCCGGCATCCACAAGGCCTATGAGGCCGGCGTCGCCCTCCTGGACGGCCACGCGGGCGTAACGGCGCTGGCGAGAGGCGCCGTGGGAGAGGGCGTCAACCGTTGCCGCGGCGCCCTGTTCGAGACGGATCTGCCAACCTTCCTGAACGACCCGAGCCTCGCCCATGAGGTGTTCGGCGCCGTCTCGCTGATCGTACGCTGCCCGGACGCCGACAGCCTGGTCGACGTTGTCGCGAAGCTGGAGGGCCAGCTCACCGCCACCCTGCAGCTCGACGCCGAAGACGCCGCCCTGGCCGCCCGCCTGGTCCCTGAGCTCGAACTAAAGGCCGGGCGCATCCTGGCCAACGGCTGGCCCACGGGCGTGGAGGTCAGCCCGGCCATGGTCCATGGCGGCCCCTTCCCCGCCACGTCGGACAGCCGAACCACCTCCGTCGGCACCCTGGCGATCGATCGGTTCCTGCGCCCGGTCTGCTACCAGGACCTGCCCGAAGGTCTGCTGCCCTCGGTCTTGCGCGACGATGAGGCGAAGACGCTGTCTCGGCTGGTGGACGGCGTTCTGCACACGCCAGACTAAGCCAAGCTCAGTGCGGAATGACGGCGGCTTCCATCGGTTGACCGTCGGCGACGTCCAGCACTGCGCTTTCCAGCACGCCCTGGCTGACGCAGGCTAGCTCGGGCAAGCCCTTCTTGCCGGGTTTGCCGGCCTCAAGGAAGGCGGCCTTGACCGTCACCCGCGACCCCTCCGGCGCCGGCTTGATGATGATGTTGAGGTCCGTCACCTGGTGCTCCGTGGACCAGAAGAGCTTTGACGGACAGTCGGCCAAATGGGCCAGGGCGCCCTTCTTGGGCGTGAGTCGCCGGCTCTCGATCACGCCGGAGGCTTGGTCCTCCTTGACCACGTCAAACCCCTGGTCCTGCAGGAAATCATGCACCCTGCCCCAGACCTCCGACGGCGAAAACTGCACCAACCGCTGGTGGTTGATGGGCGCATAGCCGACGTCTGCGGCGAGGGTCGACCCTGCAATCGCTGTGATCGCGCAGGTCAGGATGAGAAGGCGTTTCATAGGGATCAGGTTGAACCGACTCGCGCGCCTTGGGAATTGGGTCAACGCCTCATCAGCGACCCGCAGACGCGCCCAGCGCCTGCGGGATCAGCCGGGCGTAGAGCTCGGCGAACCGCGCCTCGCCGGCGGCGTCGGCGATCAGGTCCTGGCGGGTCTCGAGCTCCAGATACTGAAGGCCTCGGGCCTGGGCGTGGCGGGGCGCGGTATAGTCGATGTCGTCCATCGCGTAAGGCGCGTTGTCGCCGACGGTCAGGCCGGGCTCGGCCTGCAGCAGCGCCAGCATGGCGAGCGAGAGGGCGTTGCCTTGATGCAGAACGCCAACCTGCCACGGCCGCTGGCGCCCGCCCATGACGGGGGTGAAGCTGTGGATCAGGATGAGCGCCGGCCTTACGCCGGACGCGAGAGTCCGATCGATCTCGGCGGCGATGACGTTATGATAGGGCGTATGGATCGCGTCGATCCGCGCCTGAACGTCCGCCGGGGTCAGGGCGGCGTTGCCGGGAATGATCGTTCCGTCGGACGCTTCAGGGATCATGTCGGGACGACCGGGGCTGCGGTTGCAGTCGATCACCAGGCGCGAATAGGTCTGCTCGATCAGGGTCGCGTCCAGCCGTCGGGCCAGGTCGCGGGACAGCTCCGCCGCGCCGATATCGTAGGCGATGTGACGCTCGAACGCCTCTTCCCCCAGGCCCAGACGATGAAGCTGCGCCGGCGTCGCGCGGCCGGCGTGATCGCAAACGATCAGCATCCCACTATCGGGCCGGCCGGGGCGCACGCGCACCGGAGGCGGCTCGTCGGGCCTGAGCAGGGCGCGGGTTATGGCTGAAGAGTCCAAGCGCGGCTCCCGTAATTTTTAGCTCAGGTGAAAGCTAAACGGCTGGACAGTCGTTACAGATGTCGAAATAACCAAGCCAACGAATTAAGAAACGCCTTTCAGTGGGCTTTTGGGGGACGCATGGGGATTACGGTCGCCGTGTTGAAGGAACGCCGATCGGGCGAGACGCGGGTCTCCGCCACGCCAGACAGCGTGCGTAAGCTGATTGCGATGGGCTTTAGCGTCGTCGTCGAACAGGGGGCGGGAACCGCCGCCGCCTATCCGGACTCCGACTACGAGACTGCAGGCGCGGCGATTGCGCCGTCGCTTGAGGCGGCCGTTGCAGGGGCTGACGTCGTTTTCTCAGTGCGTGGGCCTGAACTTTCCGCTCTGCCTGCGTTCAAGTCCGGCGCGATCCTGGCGGCGCTCCTCAATCCCTACATCGAGGCTGAGCTGGTGTCGGGCCTGGCCAAGGCGGGCGTCTCGGCGCTGGCGATGGAGTTCGTGCCGCGCATCACCCGCGCCCAGTCCATGGATGCGCTCTCGTCCCAGGCCAATCTCGCCGGCTATCGCGCCGTAATCGAGGGGGCGGAAGCCTATGGCCGGGCCTTGCCCATGATGATGACGGCGGCGGGCACGGTCGCGGCCGCCAAGGTGTTCGTCATGGGCGCGGGCGTGGCGGGGCTGCAGGCCATCGCCACCGCCAGGCGCCTCGGCGCCGTCGTCACCGCCACAGACGTTCGTCCCGCCTCCAAGGAACAGGTCGAAAGCCTGGGCGCCAAGTTCGTCGCCGTGGAGGACGAAGAGTTCAAGCAAGCGGAAACCACCGCCGGCTACGCCAAACCCATGTCGCCGGAATACCAGGCCAAACAGGCGGCCCTGGTCACCGAGCATATCAAAAAGCAAGATATCGTCGTCACCACGGCCCTGATCCCCGGCCGCCCGGCCCCCAAGCTGATCACGGCCGAGCAGGTCGCGAGCTTGAGACCGGGCTCGGTGATCGTCGATCTGGCGGTCGAGCAGGGCGGCAACTGCGCCGTGGCGAAGCTGGGCGAAATCTTCGTCACCGAAAACGGGGTGAAGATCGTGGGCCTACCCAACCTGCCGGGCCGGATCGCCACCGACGCCTCTGCGCTCTACGCCCGCAACCTGGTGAACTTCGCCGCCCTGCTTGTGACCAAGGAGGGCGCGCTGGCGCCCGATTTCGAGGACGAGATCCTGAAGGCCGCCCTGATCACCCGCGGCGGCGAGATCGTCCACCCGGCCCTGAAGCCACATTAGGGGAAGCCTCATGGAAGCCGTTGACCCAACCGTGTTCCGCCTGGCGATTTTCGTGCTCGCCATCTTTGTCGGCTACTATGTGGTCTGGAGCGTAACGCCCGCGCTGCATACGCCGCTGATGGCGGTGACCAACGCCATTTCGTCCGTGATCATCGTCGGCGCGCTGCTGGCCGCCGCCGCCCATGGGGCCAGCGGAGAAACGCCGCCGCTGCACGTCTGGATTTCGAAAGGCGCGGGCGCGGCGGCGGCTGGCTTGGCGGCCGTCAACATCTTCGGCGGCTTTCTGGTCACTCAGCGGATGCTGGCCATGTACCGCAAGAAGGATCGCGCGAAGTGAACGCTAACCTCGCGGCCGTCCTCTATCTCGTCTCCGGCGTCCTCTTCATCCTGGCGCTGCGGGGCCTGTCCAGCCCGGTCACGAGCCGGCGGGGCAATCAGCTTGGCATGGTCGGTATGGTGCTGGCCGTGGGCGTCACCCTGCTGACGTTGTTGGGCCAAGGGGCGCTGGACGCCATCACCTTGGGCCTGATCGTGGCGGGCGTCGCGATCGGCGGCGGCGTCGGCGCGGTGATCGCAAGGCGCGTAGCGATGACCGCCATGCCCCAACTGGTCGCCGCCTTCCACTCCCTGGTGGGCCTGGCCGCCTGCCTGGTCGCGACCGCGGCCGTCTATACGCCGGCCGCCTACGGCATCGCCGATGCGCTGGGCCATGTGAAGCTGGAGAGCCTGATCGAGCTGTCCGTGGGCGTGGCCATCGGGGCTGTGACCTTCACGGGCTCCTTGATCGCCTTCGCCAAGCTGAACGGCAATATGGGCGGCGCGCCCATCATGCTGCCGGGCCGCCATCTGCTGAACATCGCCATCGCCGTGGCGATCGTGGCGCTGATCGTGGTGTTGGTGGTGAGCGGCGGCGACGCCAAATGGGCCTTCTGGCTGGTGTTCGCCCTGGCGCTGCTGGCCGGCGTCACCCTGATCATCCCGATCGGCGGCGCCGACATGCCGGTCGTGGTCTCCATGCTGAACAGCTATTCGGGCTGGGCGGCGGCGGCGCTGGGCTTCACCCTTGAGAACACCACCCTGATCATCACCGGCGCCCTGGTGGGCTCATCAGGGGCCATCCTCAGCTACATCATGTGCAAGGGCATGAACCGCAGCTTCGTCTCGGTGATCCTCGGCGGCTTCGGCGGCGACGCCGCGGCGGCGGGCGCGGGCGGGGTCAAGGAGACGCGCCCCGTAAAGCAGGGCTCGGCCGACGACGCGGCCTTCATCATGAAGAACGCCTCCAAGGTGATCATCGTGCCCGGCTATGGCATGGCGGTCGCTCAGGCCCAGCACGCTTTACGCGAAATGGCCGACACCCTGAAGAAGGAAGGCGTGGAGGTGAAGTACGCCATCCACCCGGTCGCCGGCCGTATGCCCGGCCACATGAACGTGCTCTTGGCCGAAGCCAATGTGCCCTATGACGAGGTGTTCGAGCTCGACGACATCAACTCGGAATTCTCCACCGCCGACGTCGCCTTCGTGATCGGCGCTAACGACGTGACCAACCCCGCGGCCAAGACCGACCCCAAGTCGCCCATCTTCGGCATGCCGATCCTTGAGGTCGAACGGGCGCGCACAGTGCTCTTCATCAAGCGCAGCATGGGGGCGGGCTACGCCGGCGTGGAGAACGAGCTCTTCTTCCGCGACAACACCATGATGCTGTTCGGCGACGCCAAGAAGATGGTCGAAGGGATCATCAAGGCGTTGTAGCGGCGTCCGCCGCCAGCTGCTGGGCCAGGGCGGCGCCCCGAGCGGCGACCGCGCGTTCGGCGGCGCGAGACTGGGGCGTGCAGTCGGGAAATTCGCTCGATCCGGCCGCAAAGCCGCCGTTGAAACTCTCCACCAGGCGGCGGCGAAACCCTTCGTCGGCCGCCTCCTGGGCCTGGAGCTGCTGCATCCGCGTATACCAGGTGGCGTCGGTCGGCCCGGCGCAGAGGCGATGCAGGGCGTGGGCTTCGCCCAGATCGTAGGCGAGCTGGACCAAGATCTCGCGCGCCTGGGGGGAGCGGTGCATCGGCTGGGCCAGGACAGGGCGGTGGCCGAAGGTAACGGCGACCAGCAGCCCGAGCGCCTTGGCAAAGTGGAGCTGACGCCGTTTCCGCCCGGCTGACGCCGGGCGCCCGCCTCCCCGCTCCGGGATACTCCGCCATCGCGTCGCGATAGGGGAGATGAGAGCCGCAGCATCTTCATCCTTCCTATGCGAAAGCATGGGGAGGGGAACCACCGAAGGTGGCGGAGGGGCCGCGATACGCGGAAACCACCGCAGCAAAGCTGGCAGGTCGTGATCCAATAAGCCGTCACGTCGCCCCATAGCGCGCCTCCGCCAGCCGAATGATCCGCACCGTTTCGGCCCAAAGACCCAGCTCGTCCAGGCGGTCTAACGGATAAAACACCGCCGCCGCGGCGTCGTCGCCGGCTTGCGGCTCGCCCGCCGTCCACGCGGCCGCAAAATCGATCAACACATAATGGGCGGCGACCTGCCCATCCGCGCCCGCGAACAGACCATCGACGACGTCGAGCAAACCCAGCAGCTCAGCCTCCACGCCGGTCTCCTCGCGAAGTTCGCGCAGAGCCGCGTCGACCGCGCGTTCGCCCCATTCGATCCGTCCCCCCGGCAAGCTCCAGGCGCCCTTCAGCGGCGGTCGCCCGCGCCGGATCAGCAGCACCTCGCGCCCTTTCAAGCACACGATCCCCACGGCCGCGCTGGGCGCAGACCGTTGCGCGGGAGGCTCATCATCCGTGGGCGGCGCATTCATCAGCAATCCGATTTTAGATCGACCCAGGCCAAAGCGAGGCCTGCGTTTCAAAACTGAAGCGTGGCCGCGACGAACGACCGCACGGGTTGAGGCGATTAAGCTTCTTTTCACTAAAAGCCGACACGGTCACAGTCAGTCGCGTGAAGTTCGCTAGGAGTTTGTACATGCTGAAGCGTCTGTCGGCAGTGATCGTCGCCGCCGCCCTCGCCTGCGTGAGTTTTTCAGCCACGGTCCATGCTCAGGGTCTTCAGTGTGCGGAATTCGCTCGTATCTTCTCCGGCATCGAAATTTTTGGCGACGCCGCCACCTGGTGGCAGAAAGCGGTCGGTAAATACGCTCGGGGCTTCACGCCGGAATCGGGCTCGGTCCTGGTGTTCAAGCCCAATCATGGCATGGCCCGCGGTCACGTCGCCGTCGTCAGCCATGTGCTGACGGATCGTATCATCCAGGTGACCCACGCCAACTGGTCGCCTATCGGCGGCGCCCGCGGCCGTGTGGAACAGGACGTCACGGTGGTGGACGTCTCTCCCACCGGCGACTGGAGCCAGGTGAAGGTGTGGTACGACCCTTCCCATAACCTCGGCAATACCGTCTATCCCACATACGGCTTCGTCTACGCCGCCGCCCGCCATGCGGCCGATTTCGCCACCCGGGTCGCCAACGCCGCCACGGGCCACGCCAAGACCGAAGTCGCCAACGCCTCCCCAGCTTACTAAAGTCCGCTCGCGCCGCGCCCGAAAGGACGGCGTCTCGAAGGCCGCACACTCCATACCTATATGTCGCGTGATCCGGACTGGACGGGTCCTGACAGCGATTTAGGAGTGCGACGACACACATGCCGCCAGAGGTCAGCGCGCCGCCCATCCCTCTGCGGCTCGGCGTCAATATCGACCACGTCGCCACGATCCGGAACGCGCGGGGCGAAACCTATCCCGAGCCGGTGCGCGCGGCGGAGGCCGCCATCGCCGCCGGCGCCGACGGGATCACCGCCCATCTGCGCGAAGACCGCCGCCACATCTCCGACGCCGATATCGCGCAATTGAGCGAGCTGTGCCGGCGGCGCGGCATCCCCCTCAATCTCGAGATGGCGGTCACGGAAGAAATGCTGGGGATTGGCCTGAAGCATCGCCCCCGCGCCGCATGCCTGGTGCCTGAGCGTCGGGAAGAGGTGACGACAGAAGGCGGCCTGAACGTCGCCGCCGCCCAAGACCGTGTCGCCGTCGCCGTCGCCGCCCTGAAGGACGCCGGCGTTCGAGTGTCGCTGTTCGTCGAGGCCTCGGCGCGCCAACTGGAAGCCTGCGCGCAGATCGGCGCCGACGTGGTCGAGCTGCATACAGGCGCCTATTGCGAGGCCGTTCGCGCCGGCCGCGCCGACGATGCAGATCGCGAACTCGCCCGGCTGGCGGCGGCGGCCCAGACGGCCGCAGCGCTCGGTCTGGAGGTCCACGCCGGGCACGGCATCGACTACGCGACGGTCAAGCCCGTCGCAGCCCTTCCCCAGATCGCTGAGCTGAACATCGGCCACTTCCTGATCGGAGAGGCGATCTTCACCGGACTGGACACCGCCATTCGCCGGATGCGCAGCCTGATGGACGAGGCGCGACCCTCAAAGCGGCTTTAAGGGGTCCCGCGCGATGATCCTGGGCATAGGCTCCGATCTGACCGACATTCGCCGCATCCAGTCCTCGCTGGACCGGTTCGGCGATCGCTTCACCCACCGCCTCTTCACTGAGTTGGAGCGCGCCCGTTCGGAGCGAAAAGCCGATCGCGCCGGCAGCTACGCCAAGCGGTTCGCCGCCAAGGAGGCCTGCGCCAAGGCCCTAGGCACCGGTTTGAGCCAGGGGGTCTTTTGGTGCGACATGGGTGTGGCGAACCTGCCGACGGGCCAGCCGACCCTGGCGCTGACGGGCGGCGCGGCGGCGCGATTGGCTGCGATGACGCCGCCGGGCCTGACGGCGAAGGTGCATCTCAGTCTGACGGACGACTATCCTTACGCCCAGGCTTTCGTGGTGATTGAGGCCCTGCCGACGCATCTTGAAGCCGCCGCCGATGCGCCTGACGGGGAAGCTTGATCGGCGAACGGGCTTGCTCCCTGGATACAGACGCTTTACCCAGCCGCCCTATGTCTCAACACGACCCCTCCCTGGCCCCGCAAGAGTCCTCCAAAATGACCTCGGCCCCCTCTTCCGGCGGCAAGGGCAAGGCTGACGGCCCCGCTCAAGAGATTATCGAGCTCGGCAAAACCGTTGTCTACGCGCTCCTGATCGCCTTCGTTTTGCGCGTGGTGCTGTTCCAGCCCTTCACCATCCCCTCAGCCTCGATGGAGCCTACGCTGCTCCCAGGCGACTACATCATCGTGTCCAAATTCGCCTATGGGTGGGGCCGCCATTCTATTCCGCTGAACCCGCCGCTGGGCCAAGCGCGGCTCCTGTACCAGGAGCCTAAGCGCGGCGACATCATCGTATTCAAACTTCCGCGCGATGGTCGCACAGACTACATCAAGCGATTGGTCGGCCTCCCGGGCGACCGCATCCAGGTCAGCCACGGCGTGCTGCAGATCAACGGCCAAGCCGTCCAGCGCGAAAAACTGGGTCCGGGGGTCGCCGACCCTGACGCGGCCCTGACGCCCGTCACGCGGTACCAGGAGACTCTTCCCAACGGCAAGACCTTCGTGACCAATAGCTATGGCCCCGACGGCGGCGCCGACAACACGTCGGTCTACACGGTGCCTAAGGGCTGTTTCTTCATGATGGGCGATAATCGCGACGATTCGCTGGATAGCCGGTTCGACCCAGGCGAGATCGCCAAGGGCGAGGCGTCCTGTCCCTGGAACAGCGATGTCGACACCCACATTCCGCCTGATCTCGGCGTCGGCTTCGTGCCGGCTGATGATTTGGTCGGGCGCGCCGATATCATCCTGTTCTCCTGGAAGCCCGGCGCCTCGCTGTTCAAGCCTTGGACATGGGTAAGCGACGCTCGCTGGGCCCGCTTCTTCCACCTCCTCGGCTGATGGGCGTCGTCGCCCGTCATCGGCGCGGCAAGACGTGCGATGAACGCTAGGGTCGTGGCTATCGAGGCCTTGGAGCGACGGCTTGGCTACGTTTTCCAGGACCGCAAACTGCTTGAGCGGGCTCTGACCCACGCCAGCGTCGGCGACGGCGCGGCTAGGCCTGGGCTGGATAACGAGCGGCTAGAGTTTCTGGGCGACCGAGTATTGGGGCTCCTGACAGCCGAACAGCTGATCCAGCTCGATCCCGCCGCCAGCGAAGGCGATCTGGCCCCACGCCTGAACGCACTGGTCAGTCGCAAGACCTGCGCCCGCGTGGCGCGCGCCATCGCGCTGGGGCCCGCGTTGCGCCTCTCCGGCGCGGAGACCCGCACCGGGGGTCGAGACAAGGACTCCATCCTGGCCGGCGCCTGCGAAGCCCTGATTGCGGCCCTCTATCAGGACGCAGGCCTTGAGACCATTCGGCGGATCTTCTTGGACATCTGGAGCGATGAGTTCCGGGCCTTGAACGAACCGCGCCCCAAGGACCCCAAGACCCTGCTTCAGGAATGGGCCCAAGGGCGCGGCCGACCCGTTCCCGCCTACATGGTCGTGAACCGAGAGGGGCCGGAACATGCTCCCGTCTTCACGGTCGAGGTGGCCGTCGAAGGCCACGGCGTCGCTCGGGGCCAGGGTTCATCGCGACAAGCGGCGGAAAAGAGCGCCGCCCAAAATCTGATAGATCAGGCGCTGATCGATCGCGAAGGCGAAAAATGAACGACCCGTCCCCTACCCGCGCCGGCTTCGCCGCCGTCATCGGCGCGCCTAACGCCGGCAAGTCCACCCTGGTGAACCGATTGGTCGGGGCCAAGGTCTCCATCGTCACCCGCAAGGTGCAGACCACCCGGTTCCCTGTCAGGGGGGTCGCCATGGACGGTGCAAGCCAGATCGTGCTGGTCGATACCCCCGGCGTCTTCACGCCGCGACGGCGGCTCGATCGGGCCATGGTGCGGTCCGCCTGGGCCGGCGCCGAAGACGCCGACGCCGTGGTGCATCTGATCGATGCAGAGGGCGAGCTGGCCGAGACGGGCGACGGCGCCACCGCCGCCCAGCACCGCTCCGTGGAGGACGCGCAGACCATTATCGACGGCCTCAAAGCTTCAGGCCGCCAAGTGATCCTCGCCCTGAACAAGATCGACCTGGTGAAGCGCGACAAGCTCCTGGCCCTGGCTGACCGGCTGTTCCAGGCCGGCGTCTATTCGGAAGTGTTCATGATCTCGGCCGAAAACGGGTCCGGCGTCGCGGATCTGAAAACCCGCCTCGCCGCGCTTATGCCGCAAGGCCCCTGGCTCTACCCCGAAGACCAGACCGCCGACCTCCCCGTTCGCCTGCTGGCCGCCGAAATCACGCGGGAGAAGCTCTATCTGCGGGTGCATGAAGAGCTGCCCTACGCCGCGGCGGTGGAGACCACGGGCTTTACGGAAACCAAGGACGGCGGCGCCCGAATCGAACAGACCATCTTCGTCGAACGCGAAGGCCAGCGCGCGATCGTCCTGGGCAAGGGCGGCCAGACCCTGAAATGGATCGGCCAGAAATCCCGCGAAGATCTGGCCGAAATCCTCGATCGACCGGTGCACCTGTTCCTGCACGTCAAGGTTCAGCCCGACTGGCAGGAAGATAAGGCCTTCTACCGAGATACCGGGCTGGAATTCGACGCCTAAACGGCTAGAAGCATTCAGGTTGCATTTAAAATAAACTCGCGCAGCGTTACGGCATCGATCATCATATCGCCGTGCTCATCATAAGACTCCGTCAGGAGCGTGCTGTATTTCAGGTTCAGCATGGCGCCAATGTGCATAAAGAACGGCCTGGGGGTGATTGAACCCATGATTTCAAGGACAGACACCCCCTCTTCAAGATAGGCGATGTTTGTAAGGGCGGCGCCGTGGGTGGCTAGAATGAGGCCTGCGCCGTCGAGCATAGCGACCTGCGCCTCAATCGTATGGTCGCGGCCAAATTCTATGATTTCAAAATTGAGCGCCTGCAGCAGATCAAGAATTTCAACCGTCTCCGCCAAGCCGCCGCCGGCCAGAGTGCGGGTGGAGGATGAACCGCGGCGGATATAGAGGCGACGCCGCCCGCGCTTGGCTCTGGGGCCGATCCGCCTTAGCCAGCCAAGGCCCTCTTCACAGACGCCGTCGTGCGACACGACGGGATGCCTGACCCGAAGCGCCTGGGGCGCCGGCACGAAGGCGCATCCGGCCCCGGCCCGAGCCAGTAAGCTTTTCTGAAACGGTCGGAGAAGGGCGCTTCCTCCAACGACCACCCTATCGCGCGACGCAATTGGAAAGTGCCGAATACGCGGCGTCATTTCCAGGGAAAAATGAAAGTAGTTATCTAGAAATGGGTCGGACAAGATCGCCGGCGCGTCTATGACGGGCAGACGATCCCAGTAGGTGATGATATTTTCAACCGCCTCTATAAATACATGGGTCGAGCACAAGTCATTGATCGCCCGTGTGCTTGCCGGCTCCTCCCATGCGGATGCGGCTCTAATGACGGTCCCATCGCGCGATACCAAAAGATTACCATCACAGATTAACGCATATTCGCCTTCCAATATGCCCACGCGCTCAAATGTCGTGACGTCAAAATAGGCGTTCAGCTGTCGACGGGCGTGGGCGGAGCGGCACGTATCCCAGACCTGGAAAGGCGGCTTTTCTCGTTTCAAGGTCTGCACGGAGAGGGCGACGAACGCAGACATCTGGTAAAACGCAGGAATGGGTAAGGCGACGTCTTGCATTATTCAGCTGCTCGGAGCGCGACTCGTCTCCTCGAAGCTATCACATGCCCGCGCTTGCGCCGGGTTTGATCGGGCAGGATCTACGGCGCCTCGCCATACCAAGCGGCGAAACGCCCCGCCTCTCTCACGCCCGACCTTCGCGGCTGGACCGGGGTTTGGCGATCGATCTCGCGATCTATGGCGCCGACGATGAGGCGGGCCGACCGGCGGTGGGCCGTGAACAGGTCCGCCGCCATCGGCCCCGCCAGGGGAATGGCGCTGACGGCCGTGCGGCTCAGCATCAGCCCGCCCGCCAAGGCTAGGGTGGAAACCGGCACACCGGCGCGGGCGCCCTGGATCAGGATGAAGGCTCCCGCGACCGTGCTATAGACTTCACCCAATCCTGGAACCCAGCTCAATATCCCGTCGAGCCCCAGCGATAGGGGCCCGAGGCGCAGCAGCCCATCGGACAATCGACCAACAAGAGCGACGCTATCGCGGATTTTTACGAGCTGCTGGTCGGCGCTTGACGTGTAGCCCATGGCTTCAAAACTCCGCCTGCGAAACGAGACGGCAGGTCAAACCAGACCTTCCGCATAAACCGCGCGCTCATTTATATAGGGTGTCGGCGGCGCTGGCGCCCCAACGCCTATTCGCTACCCTTCGGCAGGTCTGCATCCGCGTCGCTCAGATCGGGATCGCTCTCCGCGCGTCCACGCGCCCACTGGGTCCACCACCAGAACGCAACACCGGCGCCCGCCGCCAGCACGACGGCGGAGGCGATCGGCGACAGACCGGGCGCCGCTGACGATGCGTCGGGAAGCGTTTCGTCTTTGGGCGGCGGGCGCCGGGATAGGCCCAGTTTCAGGCCGAACATGGATCAGGTCTCCCAGGTCGAATGCGCAATCAAGCTTTGCAGAACCGCTGCCGATTTAGAACACCGCTCATGACAGAGGGTTTCGGCCGCCTCACGATTTTGCAAGGTTTGCGCCGTCCAGGTCACAGACTGAGCCCCGGCTCCCGGGCTCGCCCAGGTGGGACGCAATCCAGCTGCAGATCGCCTGCGCCGGCGCCGCCACATCGGGGACGCCGATCATGACAAGGGCGCAGCCGTTCATCTGCATGGGATTGTCGAGGGGGCGCAGGCGGACTTGGGCCACGGCGGTTTCAGGCGCCCGCAGGTCCTCCAACCCGCGCAGAAAGGCGTCGAAGGTCTCCAGATCCTTGATCGGCAGCCAGACGAGGGCGCAAGCCCCCGGCCGCCCCCTCATCTCGGCGAGCGTATCCAAGACCTGGGCGTAGTCATCGCCGCGCTCGAAGGGCGGATCAATCAGCAGCAACAGGCGGCCTTGCAGCGCTTTCAGCTGGGTCGCCGCTTGGGCGTAGCCGTCGCACTGCAGGATCGTCGCCCGGCCCCCCTTCGCCGTGGTCCGACCGATCTCCCGCGCCAGCACTCCATAGTCGTCAGGGCGCAACTCGCACCCCACATAGGCGTCGCCCGGCCGCAAAGCCTGCACGATCAGCCAGGGCGAACCGGGGTAGCGGCTTAAACCTCCGCCGGCGTTCACCGCCGCCACGGCCTCCTTCAGCGGCGCGAAGGCGTTTGGCGTGGAGGGATCGGCCATCAGCCGCTTGACGCCCAGCGCCGCTTCGCCCGACTTTAGCGCCGCCTCGCCGTCCAGGTTGTAGAGGCCGGCGCCCGCATGGGTATCGACCACGGTCAGGGCCGTTTCCGAGCGAAGCCGGTTCAAGACCTGCAACAGGATGGCGTGCTTCATCAGATCAGCGAAATTGCCGGCGTGAAAGGCGTGGCGATAGTTCAGCGGAAACTCCAGATAGAAAGACCGAGTCATCGGCGGACGGCCTTGGAACCGTCGGATTTGGGGCGGATTGAAGACCGCGATGATAGGCCAGGATGTCGAACAGGCCCAGGCCGCGCCTCGCGCTAGCGCTCAATCGGCGTCGCCCTTCAAGGAGATTTTCCCATGCGTTATCGCCAACTCGGTCGTACCGGCCTGTTCGTCTCTGAAATCTGCTTAGGGACCATGACCTTCGGCGGTCGCGGCCGGTGGAGCGCGATCGGCGGTCTCGATCAGGATGCGGCGCAGGGCCTGATCGGTCGCGCCCTGGATGCGGGGGTGAACTTTATCGATACGGCCGATGTCTATTCCGAAGGCGTATCTGAGCAGATGCTCGGCCAGGCTCTGAAGTCGCTCGGCGTCAAGCGGTCCGACGTGGTGATCGCCACCAAGCTGAACGGCGAGACCGGCCCCGGCCCTAACGACCGCGGCTCCTCGCGCGGCCATATTATGGATGCGGTCAAGGCCAGCCTTGAGCGGCTCCAGCTCGACCACATCGATCTGTATCAAATCCACGGCACAGACCCCTCGACACCCGTTGAGGAGACGGTTCGCGCCCTGGACGATCTCGTTCGCGAGGGCCTGGTGCGCTATGTCGGCGTCTCAAATTGGCAGGCTTGGCGGATGATGAAGGCCTTGGGCGTCGCCGATCATCGGGGCTGGGCGCGGTTCGAGACGGTGCAGGCCTACTACTCCATCGCCGGTCGCGACCTGGAGCGCGATATCGTGCCCATGGTGCAGGACCAAAGCATGGGCGTGCTCGTCTGGTCGCCCCTGGCGGGAGGGCTATTATCGGGCAAATATGGTCGCGAGGGCGCCGGGCCAGAAGACAGCCGGCGCAGCAGCTTCGACTTTCCCCCGGTCAACCGGGACCGCGCTTTCGCCTGCGTCGATGCGATGCGCGAGGTCGGCGACGCGCACGGCGTTTCGGTGGCGAGGGTCGCCCTCGCCTATGTGCTCGCCAAGCCCTTCGTCACCAGCGTCATCATCGGCGCCAAGCGGATCGACCAATTGGAGGATAACCTGGCCGCCGCCGATCTGATTCTCACCCCCGACCAGATCGCCAAGCTGGACGAGGTCAGCGCGCTTCCCCTCGAATACCCCGGCTGGATGGTGAAGCTGCAAGGCGCCAACCGCCCGCCGCCGCCCTTCAAGCCCAAGGGATGAGCCTCTCGTAAACCGTTCGGCAACGGTTGATCGCTAAGCATAGACTTTGGAGGGTCCATATTCCGGTATGATGATCGGCAGCTATCCCTATTTGCTGAACCCATCAGGGATGGGCGGCGTTTACGCCGCAGCCGTCGCGAGCCAGCCTGTGCAGCCGATCACGCCTGTGCCGGGCCAGACCAACAACAGCTTCATCAAGTTCGGCGGCGCCCTATCCAGCTCGTCCAGCAGCACGACCTCCGGCGGTCAGTCCTCGTCCAGTTCCTATACGCCGGGCTCAACGCTCGACATCACCGCTTAACGCTCGCGTGCGACGGCGGCTTGGCTGTGAGGGCGCGTTCAGGCCGAACGGATGACGTCCAAGACATCATCTCCATGTTGACTTGGACGCGTTGATGCGTATGTTCCGCCGCTCGAATTAGACCGGCCCAGGCGCGCACCGCCTTGGTTCGCTGGCTTTAGGAGTTT
>Ga0116229_10005868_pt1 | contig 19890 bp, 17 predicted proteins | sample S1TSphgellanicum_3_FD_87313 | JGI IMG/M metagenome (GOLD analysis project Ga0116229, IMG submission 87313) | Host-associated microbial communities from peat moss isolated from Minnesota, USA - S1T2_Fc - Sphagnum magellanicum MG | ecosystem: Host-associated > Plants > Peat moss > Unclassified... | reverse complement strand
GAAGGATCGGGCGGGGGGGAGCTCGACGGGTGCATTATGCACCGGGTTCACACTAGTAGGATATTATTTCAAACCCTATGTGCAAAAAGTTGTAATCATATAATAACGGTGCATTTGACTAATAGATAATGACATGTTAAGAAGAAGGATAACATTCTTTTCATTGTAAATTTTCATCCATATGGCATTCACAATTGATGACAAAGTGATGTGGATGTCCAAGATTTCATTTCAAAATGTGACTAAAATAAAGTTGTTTCAAATATGACTAAAAAATGACTATGCAAATGATGTGGACAAAATGATGTGTCATTACATGAACAATGTGATCATAAAATTATTTTCCAATGATTCAAAAATGACTATAAGTAATTTAATATGAATATAAACAAACATTAAGAACTACGACATGTAGAGAATCAATTTCAAATAATAATATTCTTTTTAAATAATGTAAAAAAAATACATTTTTTTCAAATATATTTGATATATGATCCATTTTAAATATTTTATGTGAAAATTTTAGATATTATACATTGAAATAAATTTTAATTGTAAAAGTATGATATATTATAAGTAAATTCAAATATTGTAATTTTAAAATTCAACAGAAGTGTAAGATGTGGGGATATATATTTATTTTTACATTAAATTTTATCATAAATTCAAGTAAAATTTCATATACTATATATATGAAAATAGATTAAAATATTTTACATGTGTAAAAAGATTATGTTATTACAGAATTATATTAAGTTATATGTGTAAAAATGAATTAAAACTGTTATTTCAGATAATTAGTTAATATTTTAATATTAATTAATATGTTTCAAATTAAGTTAAAATATTATATTAAATTTATAAATCATTTTTAATATGACCAATATATAAATTAATTATATATATAATAGATTTATGATCGATTTATAAATAGTTATGTGGATAAATTCTATGAACTCATACGTATAAATTAAAATTTTATTAGTAAAATTACGGTATATTGGGAAAAAAATTGTATAATATAAATTCCTAATTCGAATGAAAATTAAAAATATGAAAGATATATTTTATTTATTCTTGTATTAGCCATTTGAACATTTTTCCATTTTTAAAACATATGTTTGAATTTTTTAATTTTTAAAAATAATCCTTGAAACATTATTCAACAACAAAATTCAAATCTTTTTCCTTTGAAATGAATTTATATTCTTTAAAAAATAATAAAATTTTGTGAATTATTGAAAGAACTTTATGAGGGAAATTTTCAATTAATTTATTTGAACAAATTTTCAATAAGATGTGAATTATCAAATTTGAAATTTTGTGTAATGTTTAAATGAAGTATGGTTTACACAGAATACACACTAAATATTTATACAAATGGGGTGGCTTGGTGGTAAAGGGGTTGAACTCCATCCTTAAGATCCAAGGATCAAATTACACAAATGACGTTCATTGTGGTCAACATTGAAATATTGACCGAATATTTTGTATTACTTAGACTACCTAAATTAAATGTTTATTTAAATGAAACTTACGTAGGTATTAAATGATTTATTTAATCACTTGAACTAAGTGTTTAATTTAGTTTAAGTGTTGACACATGTCAACAATTAATAGAATGGAAAACAACAAAATTAAAAATAATTGAAATAAATATATATGCCTAAAAATAAATATTTATAATAATAAATATCATAAATTTAAAAAGTAATGTTCCCCAGGTTTTTGGGTCCAATTTGTAGTAATGAAAAATAATTGAAAAATGATTAAAATATCACTAATGATTTCACATTTTTGTCATTTATGAAGGTCCAACCACACTATATGGAGCCACAAATGCCCTTCTTAGACCTTTTTTTTTTGTTTTTTTTTAAATATTCTTTAAATATTTTAGTATGTATTAGAACATTAAAAAAAATTTAAGTTTTCTTGATATTATTATGTTAAGATGTGTATTAAAAAAATCCCAAAATATGTCATTAAAAAATTTTCAAATTATGCTTTTAATGTCAAAATTGCTTTTAAGCAATGGTTATAAGTCTTTTAAAGTGTAAATTACATGTTCTTTACTCATTAAATTGATTCAAAAATCTTATGATATGTATATAATGTATTCACAATAACTTTTTTTTAATTATTTATAATTTTCTTTTTCTACAATTCAAAATTCAAAAACTTTAATAGTGGTTATGACTGCTAATGGTACATGTTAGTATGATTACACCCATGATTGATGGATAAAATGTGTCATATCATTGTGCCTTATCATGTCTTAAATTACTATTGTCCTAAATAATTTGTTTATAATGACTTTAAGGCCATTATTCATTTTTGTCCTTTATGACTACAATATTAATCATGAGTTTAATCATATATTTGAAGATTTCTTCTAGTGAATGTATTCAAAAGATGTGATGTTAGACTCAAATGACAAAGAAAAAACCATGTATCCAAATACACCAACGTTCATCATGGGTTTAAATGAAAAAAACCCAACACAAATGGAACTTGGCTCTATTGAGTACATTTGCATCAAAGGTCCACAAAACCATTGGAATTCATAGGAATTGGGCATGAGATATCATACAAAATCTAGAAATGTGCATGATGAATAGGTTATCTCATTGAGACAAAAACCAATGTATAGAAGCTTAGTGAAAAGAATTAAAAATAATGAGATTATGAAAGTAAGACTCAAACTTTTAGGAAAAAACAAAAAAAATTGTCATTGCAAAAAAAATAGATGACAAAATGAAGTTGGGACAAAATCAAAATGTTTTGTTAAAGCAAGTGTAGGAATTGAATGTGCCATATGATGAAGGAACATTGAAGTTTGGAACTTTTGAAATCTATAATCAAGGATTTGGAAAAAAAATTTACATAATGAAGAACCATTTGGTAATCAAGTTTGCAAAGAGAAGTGTTGTAATTTCCTGGAACAAGAATATGAATGCAAAGGACATATATTCAATCAAAAAATTTATTTTTTTCAAGCTTTAAATGAGACCTACATTTCCAATTTGCAATTTTGAAGAGACCTTAAACTAAAATTGACCTCACTTAGAACCTTAATCTAGTGATTAGTACAAGATTTTATCTACAAATTATTTTAAATACTTACAAATTATAGAATAAGCTACCATATTCTAATTTGAAATTTGCAATTTATGAAAACGTAATTTGAAAATTTATAATGACATTTATGTGGATTTCAATCCAAATAACATGTAAATATTAACATTTCACAAAGTCTATACCAATTTTTGAAATTTGTGAACTTTGCCAACCTTAAGTTGAAGATAAGAAATGACGTTGACAAGTACATTACTTGACATGTGTACAAATTAAAAACAATTACTTCAAAACTAATATGTAAATTACACCTAAATTTGTGATTATACTTGGCCCTTAATATGTATCATAGTTGGATCAAAATCTACAAATGGGTCCTTTATTAAAAGTTTATAATTTGCACAAAAGAATGTGATCTCTAAGATATTTTGGTTTTGGCAAATAATTTGTAAATGACTATAAAAATTTCCACAAAGTAAATATAAAACCATAATAAAGAATATTTTATTTTATTTGTACTAAATTCGAATCCTAAAATGTTATATGTGTAAATGAATTATGTTAATCCAAAAAAAAAATCCACAAACATCTAAACCATAAAACATTTAAGTTTGTGCATTTGTATTTTGGAGTTCAATTGTCTGAAACGGTCATTCATTCAAATGAGCATGACAACTAAAGGGACACATTTTGACAATTGTAATGGGACCAAATTACGACACAAGAAATCAAATCTTTAAAAAGGTTTTCCACTGAACCTAAAGACCATACAATGGGTACATCAACCTCATGATCCACCTTCAAGCTCAAAAAAGAATCCTACATCACTCTAATGTTTCATTATCAAGGTAGCTTCTAATAGTATGATCATAACCACATGCTCCTTTACGAAATGTAGGTGAAGGCTAGGAGGTTATGCCTTAGGCTGCCACCTCAACATATGATGGCCCAACAAAAAGAAGTTAGAAGCACATTGTAGGAACTTTAGCCTCTTGGGTAATGGGAGACTCATGGGTCTAGGGGGTGATCCATCTTTGCAAAAAAAAGAATTAGAAAATGAGGAAAACACGCAAGAAAATATAGTATCAAATAACAATGAGACAAGAGGCAAACTTACTCACAATCAAAGATCCTTTTGGAACGTTTCTTGACAAGAGAGTCAATGTCAAAGTTGTGCAAGTGGGGGCTCTTGTCTTAGGCATGGTCACTTCAACCAAAGGCGTTAGCACCTCCTTGAAAACCTCCATATCGGGCTCCAAAGCAATGATGTGGTGATCAAGTAATTAGCAAGCCTTGACATTATTGTTTACATGAAAAAAGTTAGGTAGGCTAGTTGAAAGTGGGGTAGGAATGATGAAATGTTTTAAAGGAAAAGTTACTAACCTATGGATGTCAAAAGGTCAATTGCAAGGGTTTTTGACTTCGAACAAACCTTGACGAAGGCCTGCAAAGTACCAACATGCATTTCTTTGGCAACCCTAAAAAGACTTCTAGCCTTTGATGTGGTCATAGAGGCAATATTGGTCTAATTATATAGGACATCATTTGAATGGACATTAATACCCTTACTAAATAACTCTTTGATTATGAGGGGGGGAGAAAAAAAAGTTATTGACAAATGAACTCTCCTCAAATACCCTAACCAAAAGAGTAACCTTACTCAATAGCATCTGCAACATATGAAAGGAACATGGTCAATATGAGAAGACTAAAAAAACCCAATTACATCAATGGTTACATGATAGAAATGGACAGCAATGGAATTGTAAGATTCCTTATAACATCAACCAAAACAAGGTATACCTTGTCATCTAGATTCACCTACAAAACATGAAGGATCCATAAGTCAATCCATGACCAAAAATCATGTTTAAAATGCTTGAAGTAAACAATTAAGATTGGACAAAAATTCATTTGGTGCATGAACTTCAAAATGGCATCAAACTCAAGGACCACTTCCCAATATAGTGATTATGTTTGTCACAATAAACAACTAAGAAAATGGGAGAACCTTTTGTTGAAACCCAAGTGGCATGGTGGATGACAAGAGGATTGGGCTTGGGAGAGGTGGAATAAAGTGGAAAGAATGACACAAATCATTATGTGTGTTCAGACCTCCACCATGAGTAAAGATGGGATGGACTAGTTGAACTTTTAAGACATTAAGTTTCGAGACATCAAAGTCCTCTAGAAAATCAAAACCCGCTATTAATGGAATAGTGTTTTCTATGGGAACATCAACAAAAACATCCTTGTCTACATTTGATTATGTGGCAACCCTCATTCTCTTCTTCCCCTTACTCCTTCCCTTCCAAAACAAAAAATCTTTTTTTTGGTCTCACCCTATGTACCAATTGAATTAGTTACATTTTCCATGAAACCATGTTCGAAATTCTCCCTCAGTGTAATTTTTTAAAGAGTGTTGTTCTTGGGATAGTCAAGGTACCAACCTCATTATATAAGGTGAGTAGAGGGCCAACCCTTGAGAAGGTCCTTTTGAAACATTGTGTTACATGTTCTGGGTCATGCCAAAACTCTAAGAGGTTGGGAAAAGGAAGTAATAATGAAAGAAATATACGCATGCACAAAAGACATTCATAAGTTAAAAGGACTTGGAGCTATGTTTGGCATTAAAAGTAGGAAGACAATGTCAATGAGGATAGAAATGGGCTTTGTGACTCAAGCATAAGGCTACTCCAATTAAGATGGTCTATGGCTTTCACGAAATCAAAGCAAGAATGTTTAGAGCGATAAAGGCATGTTGCAAAACAAATACATTCCAAATGAATGAGTACTCAAATACATGTGTAAGACTCATTTAAGAGCCTCCTTGCCCCTAGTTTACTGTTCCTAAGATTTGTTCTAGCAAATTCCATCCTTGGGCTTGAATTCACGAAAGAAACAAGTCTCCCATGCAACCGACCTCCAGTCTTGGATGTAAAGCTAAGTGAAACCATCCTAGTGATCCCTCTCACATTCAAGCCAAGATTCAAGATAGTTGCATCCAAAAACTTGAGTGTTTGAATCTCAAATTTCAAGAAAAAGAATGGAATAAGGAAGTAGATCCTCAAAATGAGGAAAGAAGGATTTAACAATGAACATGGATAGATTGTGTTACATGATGCCAATAGGTTGCCTTGTGCAACCATTTGTCAAATTGGGAGTTTAAAAAGCCTTGTTTTGGGAATTTTTTGGCTTCCCATAAAATTATAGTTTCATTCCATTGTCGAAGCAAAGAAAACCTCTACTCTATAGAAATACGTGAATAAGCCATCATTTGCAACTTTTTTGCCAACATTTATGGCTCAAAATTTGTATCATAATGAATTTGGATCTCTTTAAGGAAATTTGGGCCAAGGGCAGGATCCCACATAGGGAGGTGTTTGCAAAACACTGAGTAGTGATCCTTCCTAACCTAATCCATAGCCCTCCCCATATGTTCATGGAATTTCAATGGAAAGTAGTCCGGACTATGTGGAACCTCTTCATAATATAGTTCAACTTCAACATTTCCTACAATAGAAATTTCACATTACACAACAAATAACATGGATAAATACAAACACACGATGATGAAATATGTTTTACGAATTTTGGAAAGGAATGAGGATTTCAGACCTTATACAAATAATTTTGAAATGCCTTCAAGATTAAGGAGTGTTAGTGTCGCAACCCCACTTTGGGCAAAGTGGGAGAATGCAACTCCCACTCCCAAAATGTGGAGACTTGGAGTCCTCCGGGACTCCCGAAAACTCAGAAGACAATTCGAGGGGTCAAATCTCCTTGCCTTGATGTGTTCTTTATATCAATGAAAAGCTCTTGAAGCGTAGATGTCCAAAATGACCTCGCATTGCCCATTTGGACATCTACAGCCCAAGTTATGGGCAAAAGAAGGGCCGGGAGTCAAACTGCCAATTTGACTCCCGACCACTAATAGTCGGGAATCAACCTTTTCTCGACGTTGCCTGAAAGAGTGCGACATGGCGTTAGAAAGCTCTTGACGAGAGGTACAACTTTGGTTCAGGACTCGTCTCAATCCGAGTTTGAGGCAAAAAGATATGGCCGTCCAAAGTCCCGGGACTCCAACCCAGGACAGTTTCGGGACTCCCACTTGGGAGTCTTGGGAAAAAAGGCCATTTGGATGTAGCCTCGGCAGAGAGCTGCAGAGAATACTATATGGAAGAAGGTGGTGGCTTCCCCCGAGTCAAGGCCGTGGTGAGTCAAGTAGTCCAAGTTGCCGGTGGCTTGTCCCAACACTCAAGGGTGTTCCTGAATGTGAACTAACCCTTTTGTGGTTGGTTTTGGATGCAGATTCGTGCTTGATCTTCTAATCCATCTTCCTAATCTAATCCGGGGATTTCTAGCACGCCCCTCTACCCCTCTTTAGTGCTGGAAGTTGGGAGCGCCCCTCAAGTCCCACTTTTCTGCAACTACACATAGTGGGACCCTCAAGTGGGTTCACCCCAGGACTTGGGAGTGCGTCAGTTAGGTCTTCCAAAACTTACTTTGGCATTTCATATACACATCTTTAGGAAACACATTTTTGAACTATTCCAAGGGGATTATTCCAATGGTATGGATACGGAAGAAATCATATATGGACAAGGTTTAACTTTATATGGTTTAACTTAGCCATATAATTCCATGACCAAATGTTAGGCATAAAATTGGTGCTAAGGTGTTTCGTAATCTTTGATATGTCAACATAAGGTGGCCACCTAAGGTTCGAAATACTTGTAACTTGCCATGGCTTGCACGGCTATTATATTCGCATTTTGGAAAATTTGGGACTCGTAGTGCTTGAATGTTAAGTAGGATGTGGGACCATTTTGCGTGACATAAAAAATCACATCCATGAATGTTTTTTAGTAATTGGCATTGGCGTAGGAATTGCTGCAATCGCAACACCTATACACATGGAATGCAACATGTTGATGCAAGTTCATCATAGTTAATGATTTAATAAATTACATTCACAAAGAAAACAAGTTGTTGGGTAATAGCATAAAATAATTTAAAAATCACAATGATTGCGTGCATGCAACATGATGGAATTCAAGAGTTAGTTGTAAATTATTATGGAAGCAAGATGCACAAGAGATGATGTTCACATTCATGTTGTTTAAAAGGAAAAGTCACCATGACCTAGTATTATATTATATAAGCTAGATCAATAATCCACATTATAACCACAACTTTTTACAATCTAATGAAAAACGAGAAAACTACTAAGAAATGGTAGCGACAAGCATGGATCAAATAAACTTCGAAAACCTACGATGAACAAAACTTTGATCAAAATTGTCTTATCGACTTAATCCAATTCCAACTTATCACAAGATTTGCACAATGGAATAATGTGTGCATGGAGTACTGAAAGCTTTAAAATGCAAACAACATTGAATCAAGGCTTTTCTATAGCCACATATCCATGCTCCCAAGATTATACACTTTGTTTCTTTCTCCCAAGAGTTTTATTGGACGGAATTATCTTGACATTTTAAAGGTTAGCTAGAATGGTAGGTAGTTATGTCAATTTTTGCTTATTTTGTTCATGCATTTCACCCACATGCACTCCCTCTCCTCCTCTCATCTCCATCCCAACACCTCTTTCCTTTGATTGCCAATGGTTTGTTCATGTGTGTTCTCTATGTCTCCCTCTCTCACTCTTCACATCCTATGACATTGAGTCACATGTTATTATTACAGCCTATTTGCTACATTACAATCCTCTTCTTTCAATCTATTCTTGCACCAATTCACGACAATAACAACAATAGAAAGGATATTCTATTGTCATCAATATCAAGTTGTTCACAACTCAAGAAGTGTTGATTAAATTTGTGTAAGATCAAATAATCTCCAAAGTAAGGGGGATAAATCTTTCTATTACCCTTGTAACCAAGAGATTCATGTTGCATGATAAAGACATATATTAGTGCAATCAAAAACTTGGAGTGATCAATCACATTTTTAAAACTCTTATATATGCATTTTGTTGATTGATCATATGTGGAACTAGCTATTTGCAACTCATGTCCTTATGATTAATCCATGGATGGCAATCAAGGCTAGCTAGTAATAAGAATAATCTAGCTTTGAAATGATCAATTCTTCCTAATGAAATTATAACAAAAATTATATTTCCAAAAATCATTCATTCCCTAGTCATCATAAATGGATGATATTACGATCATGAAGAAATAAAACTACTTGATCTTATTCTTACCCTTAGAACCCTCAAATTTTCCTAGAAAACAATTGTGGAAAACACAAACCAATTGTTGGCAATATGTTTTGCTAACAAAGAATGTCAAAAATATAAATGGAATAAATTAATGTATGGTGATATTTGTACAATTTTATCATATGAAATGAACCTTGACAATTTACAGCTTATGAGGATCCATGATGAAAAATTGCAACTCACATGCTATGCAAAAATGAAATAAAAATTTGTTTAATAAATTTTTAATTGACTCCCAAATTTTTTGATTCTTTTTCATGTTAGAACTACCTATTTCTGACCATTTGATTTTTCATTTTACTTTCCAAAAATTGATGACAATATGATGGTATCCAAACTATGTCTATAAAATTATACTCATGCTATTAGCCTAGGCCAAAAATGGTGAATAAAAATTTTGAAAAACAAAAAACAAAAATTTCATGCAACCAATGGGAAGCTGTAACATGCACTCAAGGGCCAAGAGCCCACAACTTGTTTTTTGTTCTTTATTTGGGTTGGAGGCAAGGGTGTAGATGATAAATTTGTAAAGGGAATTTGTGACCAAGTTTTATCAAAACTTATATTACATGTGGATAGTGACATATATTTTGCCTAGAGTCCTCCCCTTCTCACCAAGATAAGTCGGCAACACTTTCAATATAATTTTCTATTTTGGGGAGCCCTCTTGGTTTTCAATTTCATTTTTGTGATGTGCTAATCAACATTGCCCATTACCAAATTAAAAAGTTGGACTTTGGCAACCCCAACTAATTAATATGAATCATATATGCCTTAAGAGCTATCATGTCTAATGTGTAAATCAACTAAAGAAAGAAGAATAAACAATACAAAAAATATTATGGAATTTTTTTTCCCCTAATATAACATTCGTGACAAGATGAATGCATTACAATTTTCGTTGAATTCCACATATTGAAATTATATTGTATAATTGGATGCAATGGATTTTTTTGTACGAATTAGATCAATTTTCTAATTCAAATTTTTTTTAACAAGAATATTATTTAACAAACACATCTCTATGGCATATATATATATATATATAATTGAACATTTCTTTGGAAAAGGGAAAGTATTTTTTTCAAAATATAATATTTCACATGCCATGTCAAATAAAAACCTCAAAAAAAATATCAATCTTTTGATTTTTAAAAAGCATAATTAAATAAAAAATCATGAAAAAAATTCATAATAAGTTAATATGTATCATTGATTATCCCCTATGTAGGAATCCAACATTTTTGAAAAGACATATAATCACTATGATGAACAAGAATATCATGTGTTAAATATAAAAAAATTTGATTGGGGAACACTCCAAAGGGGATTGAACTATTATAGCACTTTGTACAACCCTCAAACAAAAGAGTCAAATTTTGCTTTATTTGTAGGAATTGTAGGATTGTGTTGGTTATGAAAAAAAAGGAAAATGCAATAAAATTTCCTTTGCTGATACTTACACGGAATCATCATTTTCTATAGTTTTAAGTGATTCAAAGTTTATGAATGATTACTAAAAAAAGATATCCCAATGGATTGAACATTGGAACCAAAAGTGCACAAATTTAAATTCGCATGAAAATCAAGAATTAATGTTTTTGAAAAATTATTAAAAAATAAAAAACCAATTGTAACATCCTTGATGCTTGAACCAACATCTAAAAAAACAAGAAGTGACAAGGCTGAGGATTTTAAATACAATTGACATATTTGATAAAGAAAACAAGATAATTAATGGTGCAATTGTGTAATCCTAGGAGATTTAATTTTTATTAAATGTCACATAAGATACTAGAGACATCACTTCCAAACAACATGGATTAATTTGTGAACTTATAGTTCTAAAAAAACAGAAAAAGCCAAAATCATTGAGGACAATTATAATTTTCATAGATTCATAATATAGATTGAAAACTTTGATGAAAATTATGTTATTATTTTAAATCATTCATTATTGCTTCTTTTTTTTTCTTCTTTCCTATTTTAACAATATTATTATTTTGTTATTTCTTTGTTTTATAATTCTTAAACCTTTAGAAATTTTTGAAAGGTTTTAAACTTTGTACATTGCTCATATCAATGTTTCAATGAATAATTTTGTACACTTCAATTCCACCTCATACAAGAATTAAGATAACATTAAAAGTAATGGTATGTGCAAATATTGGTTCCACAATTCTTTGAATTGTCCAAATGCTCGCAATTGATATAGACAACCTTAATAATCATCAATATTTATTCTACAATCACCAAACTAAAATGATTAATGAATACAACAACCCAACATTAATATCATGTGTGTTTCCTAGTTGATTCCTTTTTGGAATTGGTGTTATTGAAATGACAAATAGATCGGTCGAAGTATCATTCCAACTACATATTCAACACCCAATGAATGTAAATGATACAAAATATGTGTTCTCAAAACACCATTTGTTTCCTTTTTTGTATTCAATATAATTCAGTGAAAACAAATATGTTTTGGAGTTAAATTAACTATATCTAGATCATTCAATATGAGTGAACACAAACTTTTGAATAATTTACAATTAATAGATTTTGAAGAAATCATGAAAAACCCACCCAAAAAAATTTAAAAAACACATGTACAAAATTTATTACACCATCACACATCATGCAATCATGCATCGCAAAGAGATCAAATATTCAACACTATTAATTTCATAGGAACATCAAGTTTTCTTTTCACTTTAAATCCTACATTTGTTCATCATCCTCTAATTGTTATTTTAATTGGACAAAACATAGAACTTGACTTATTTTACAACACAAACATGTTAGAAAATAATAAAAGATGTAAACAACCAACAGTAAACCCAAAAGTTCAAGCCATATTTGTAGACACTCTTGTAACTAATATATTCAAATACATGTTACAAGTGAAAGATTCCAAAAAAATTACTAATACTAATTAATGCATGTGTGTTTGGCCATATAAAAACTTATTACAGACATTATGAAACTACAAAAAATGGTAGCCTACATATCCATACATTATTGTGATTCAACGATTCCCCATATCCCAACACATTAATACAATTATTACATGATGATGAAGAATTTAGAGAAAACATCATTAATTATTTGAATGACATCATCATACAAAACATTGATAGGTATAAATCATTTAATGGAATAACATAGGAAAATAATGGAAAAGATAATGAAAGCATACATCCATGCACCACAAGATTCCTTAACAGCAATGAAACTAACGTCCATGAATTATTTGATAAAGATGTGTGCAAATTAATGAATTTATGTAATTGTCATATGCATCATAACCCAACATGTTACAAATGAAATGTTGATGCTTTAAAAAAACTTTATAGGTATAGTTTTCCTCAAACCCTAGTTGACAAAACACATTTTGATAATGACACCAAATTATTGCACGTTACAAGAACATGCAAATGGTTAAACAATGCAAATACTTGGATATTATCAACATCTAGATGTAACCATGATGTCAAATTCATAGAAAATTTTGGAAAAGACAATAAATCATTGATTTATTACATCATTAACATCAATCTAGACAACGTGCATGTTTTTTTTTTAACAAATTGCAATACAAAAAACATTAAAATTTTATTAAAAACAAAAACTCATACGATGCTATTGACAAAAGTTGTCATTTGGTCATACAATGTTTGAATACAATTGGAGGTCAACAAGAAATATCAACCACTAAATCAATTATTTATTTGTAAAAATTTGCTAGATCATTTAATTGATTACAATTTCACATTCATACCTTGGTATAGTTTATCATCATGGGTAAATGAACACAAAATTAACTAAGTTAATAAAAAAAAGATCATAGTGACACTTTTGAAACATTCACAATTGGCAAAAAAAATTTAAATTCAAATTATATAATTCACAATTTTTGAATTAATTGCCAACAAAAACCCAAAAAGTTTGAAATTTTTTTATATGAATTTTCAAGCCAAACAAATAAAGTCAACAAAGTTCATAATCATAAATTTTACCACGATCACCCTCAATATAACACCCATAGTCTATATGAATATAAAATACTTGAAGAACAAGTCCTTCATAGTTATGCGATACCATCACAATTGAAAATTATGCTTAAACAATTTTTATTTTATTTTCTTCATGGAGAACTTTTTCTGATATAAAAGTAGATCTTTCTATGTCATGGGAAGGAACATTAAATAAACAAAGTATATATATTTTTCAATTTAAAAAAAATGGTGATAACAAATGTCAACATTTTGCATGAATGCAAAGAATCCAAAGATGCAAATAGATTATTGAGCGCTTCAATGACATGTGAATTTATTAATGATGAAAATGAATTTTCAATAAGAAACTCCCATTATTTGAAAGAACTACAAAACACAACTGAAGAAACAATTGAAAAAATTAAAATTCAAAATAACACCACACAACATAAACAAAAACTTGAACAACTAGAAATAAAATACCTACTATGTAATACAAGCACTAACCCAAATAACAAATTAGACTCAACGAAAAATATCAAACAAATAGATACAAATGAAACAAATACATGAACATCATAAATGAAATTCAAAATTTAAAAAAACAATGGAAATATGATTTAATTTTTTTACAAAATCAAACACCTCCTAAATTAACAATAGAAACAATATAATCATATACAAATAAAAATCATAAACACTTTGATCATAGTTCACAACAACCTAAACTACAAAACATACCATTGGTTAACAATAAATCAATCAAATGATTCACATGTCAATGTGGAAAACATAACTTTTTTATATGACTTGACATTAATTCATCCACATCAATTTAAAAATTTATTAAAAAATGTATAAGTTGAATGAATAACAAATTTGTGCATTTGAAACATTCACACAAATAAATTACCCAAAAAGTAAAATCATAATATGTTGGTGTTGTTACAAAAACAAGAAAGACACAAATCATCAAAACCATCCAAAATTGTTTTAAAAAAACAAATAGTGGATAATAACTTTGTATTGTAGCATATATAACAAATGCAACATTATTAATAGTTGGGACTACTATCCATTCTTTATTGGGTTTTTCCATTGATAAAAATGTCATTGTAAATAAATCAAACTCAATAATATACATTTGGCCAACTATTAAATATATGATTATTAATGAAATTTCAATGGTCAATTACAACATGCTTGTTACAATGCATTTGAAGTTGCAAAAATTGAAATATAAAATATTACCATTCGGTGGCAGAAACATAATGTTTATGGGAGATTTCTTACAATTTCCACCCATAATCGACACATTATTATATTCAAAAAATGTTCAACCAACCTTTGCATTCACAAAAATGACACAAAAAAAATCATTGGAAAAAGTTTATGGGAAAATTACATTCATCATAATAACATCATATTAATAAAAAAATGTGACAAAGCAAAGACATATAATAGGCATCTATTCTAGAATACCTTAGAATTGGTAAAATTACAAATTTAGAATTTGAATTACTTAAAACACAATTTCTTTCTAATTTGAAATTGAATTTATTCAATGATTCATGGAGAAAACAACCTTCATAGTTCCTCCAAATAAATGAGATTGGATAGTTTATTAAACATTACTATCCAATAATTTTGTGCAGTACTTAGTACCAACCTACTATTGAAACTTTATGTGGTTGACAAGCTATCAAAATTGTAATTTGCTAATGCTAGTTTGTATCAAGAAGATGCCTCACTATAGCCATGTTAAGATGATAGTTGCCCATGCTTTCATGGCATGTACTTACATATTTGATTAAAAATAATGATTGCATATAAATGTTTTTCATTATGTATATGCATGTGTGTCTCGTGTTGTTCATGGGGTCTTGAATTTTTTTTGTTGGTTGCTGGTATTGAGTGACATTGGTTGTAATGATCAAGGCTAATGAAGCCTCTTTTCCAATCCTTTCAAGATTAAATGATTTTTCTTACAATTTGTTGCATTTTATGTCAATTGCAAATTACCCCACATCTTGCACAACTACAAGTCCACCCACTAATGGAGATAATGAAGCTAGTGGATATAGTATGGTAGCTAGCTGATTAATGAAATTGAATAGATTGAATTATTGGATAGTTTTTCTCATGAACATGTTGTTCATTAAAAATGAAATATTTTACAACCTATTATTAAATATGTCTATATTGGTTTCAATATACATCTTGTGTGTTAATCATAATTGAGTAAACCTGACTTTGTAGAAGTGTGTAAATTCTATGCAATTTAAGATGAACGAAAAATGATCACAATTTCAAATCATATTAAAACATGTTCATTATTTGAGAATTCACTTTCTTGTATTACAAACCTAGAAACTTTGATTTATGCATATGTACATTTGATACTTCATTTTCATGTGGCAAAGAACTTTTGAAATTTTAATATTATGAAACATATTTTGAAGGTTTTAAAAATTTTGAATTTCACATTAAGAAAACCATGAATGCTTTACAAGTGACATGTCCTTATTGTTTAAAACTTTTTATCAACAAAAAAAATTTATAAGATAAGAAATAAAAACTTTCTTTGCAAAATTATCCTTATTTAACACACTAATGCACTTATTGTTCGATTTCAAAAGTCCTAAATTCAAATCAAAACTTAAAATTGAATTGAATGATTCTTTAATATGACTATTGTAACATCCATTTGAGTCATTTAACACAACTTTTCATTATTATCACGATTTTAAAATGACAAAACATAAATAAATCTATGAAAGCATTTGATTGAAGGCATTATCAAAATTGGGCTTGCATGAAATTACCTCCTCCCATGGGTCCTTTATTTTAATAATGCTTTCAACCAAGGGCTTCACATTATATGTAAATATTTACTTATCCAACTTGGGTCTATTCAAAACTTGGTAGGTTTTTAAAGAAGAAATGATTTTTTTTCTTATCTATTTCATGTTTTAAATATGATATTGGTATACTCTTAAATTTTTCATTGGTTTTTGTATATGATTATAAAAATCTTTTAAAGTTTTTTCGAATCTTTAATTTGATTTTATATCATAAATATTTGATTACAAATTTCCTCTATAACCCAACATTTTTTATAATCAAGGATTAAACCTCATAAAGAAAATTCATTTCCAATCAATTTGCCAAATTTTCCAATGATATAAAACATTTTCTATTATTATCTTTGCTAAAAAGATGGTCTATTGTTTGAAAATTTTCGAATGTAGGCACAATATTGAATTAATTTTTAGCAACACACAAGATTATACATTTTTTTACAATTCATTCTTGTGACAACCCTCCATTTTTTTTCACAATCTCATTTAATGCAAAAGAATTGATTCTCAAAATTTAAAAAAAAATCAATATTACAATTTTTTTAAAAAGATGATTTGAAAACGAGCGTATATCATAACTAAAGCATTATGTGATATAAGAAAATGAAAAAAATGACATAATTTATGAAATTTTAATGTTTTAAACTTACATTCAAATTGTTGGATTGTGTGAAAATAATAGGAAGATTTGTCTCATCAAACTAAACTAATTAAAATAAATAATTCTAAAACAACAAATCATGTAAAACTAACATCAAATAATCAAGACAAGGGCAATTCAAACATGGCTTTTGATGATAGTGAAAGTTGGGATGACCACACTATTGTGACATGGGATTTTAAAGGAGAAGATGTTATATATTTGTCAAACAAGGAAAAAAAAGAATATCATGTGGATATTGCTCAATTATTAGAAGATTTGTTGTCCAAGGACATCCCCATGACCTTCTATGTCAATAATAAAGGTGTCATGGAAAGGGAACAAATGTTTATGATCTAGGATTATAATGGTGTGGATATTAAATATCTCCCATGCACGTTTGATGATGTATATGTTTTGGATGTCATGACTATGCTTGAAGATTTGTTGTATAATGACATCCCTGGGGAACTTCATGTTTACAACACACATGACTACTTCAACACAATATGATCATGAAAACAATGTTGAAAATAGAAATGTGTAATTTTGTTATGAATGTACAAATGCACATTTTTGTAAGTAAAGGATAGTGGTATTCCCACACGTTGAGCAAATGAATCATAATTTTATTTTTCAGTTTTTTCTTATTTTAAAAAATTGTGAATTTTTTTTTAATGATTTTTCATAAACTTAGGCCACTTTCTATAAGTTGAATGCTATCACTAGTTTGGCCATGCTTGAGAAGGTCAAATTTCCTATCTTTTGACATTCATCACATGTGACCTACAAAAAAATGCAATGCATCTTTGTGAATAGTGGGCCATTAGTATCTTGCATCCAAGATTTTCCTAACGGCAATGTCAACAAAAAAAAAAGGCTTCCTCCTAACCTCATGTGTAGGAAATATTTCAAATTTGAACTCAATAACAAGTGTTTCAAAATTTATTATGAAATGTGAAATTTTGGGTTTGAAAAGGAACTTTCAAAAAACATGTTTTGAATATGTTTTTTCCAAAGCTTGCCAATATGCCACCAATGATGAGAAAATTTATAAGGACCTTAAATATGTATTTATGAAATTTGTCAAAGCAAATTTATTGAAATGCATCACTTGGAAAATAAAATGTAATAAAAGTTGATAATAATGGAGTTCAAGGCATGTATTGAAGCTAGTTTGAGGCTAAGAGTCAACAGTAGGTTGCACTTTACTTGCCACAACACATTTAAAAGTACAAAAATTAAAATTTAATCTTTTATCATTTAGAGGAATCAACATAATGTTCATGGGAGATTTTTTACAATTTCCACCAATCACTAACACACCATTATATTTCATAAACATCCAACTCAAAAAAGAATTTACATTCACAAAATCAACTCAAAAAAAGGTCATAAGTAAAAGCCTTTGGGAAAATTACATTAAGCTGAATAGTGTTGTACTAACATAACAAATGAGATAAAACAAGGACATTCAATATGCAATTCTTGGTGTAGGTGGGTGCATGTGCTGACAAAGTACATGGCAGTGATGCTTCCAAGCTCTCTCCTGCACAAACAACAATATGAGGTAATTGCTCTCCTCAGGTAACTCCATACCATAAGACAGTTCTGATGGTAGTGTGTGCATCAGCTATCAAAGTGCTCCTGTCAACCTGAATAGATGCAAAGATCCTGGAAAACAACACAAATGCATTTGGTTCTTCACAGGAGTATTATGAAGGGCTCGGGTCGGAAGGTCTCAGTGTACAGTGAATAACTCTCTTGAGAACGTTAAATAGTGGTGAAGTGGCAGCAGAGGATTTGCAGCCAGCAAGTCCTGCATATACAGGCAAGATAGGCGTTATGAGCTCCGACCAGCATATTTCCTGGACTTTTTCAGTTTTGAATGGATGGCTATTTGAACACAAAAATGGGACTATTTGTGGCAAACTTGATTTTTTTCTTGTGCACATGAATGGCTAAAGTAGTGAACTATTTAGATCGTTCTGGCTCTAATGATTTGATCATTTTTCATGTGCATGTGGTAATGGTTGTGGCACCAAAATAGCAAACAATTGCTAAACGAAGACAAATGAAATGTAAATAAGGTGAAAGTCTAGGCAAGTTTTGTTGCAGAATTTGTTTCACAAGTTTCAAGACCAAGAACAAGATGCAACCTAAAACCTGAAACAAAGAGTTCAAAACCTAAAAGTAACCAAACTAAAAACAAAAACTAACCCACACATCCCAACTCTCTTTCAACTCACAGCACATTTTTTGATTTTTTTCTTTAAGCCAAAAATATTCCATTGAGAAGAAAAGGACTAGTAAATGTTATGGTGACTTCAGTCATGTCCAGTGGGGAAAAAACCCCAGCCCTACCAGTAAATTTGAGCAAAGTGGCAAATGTGTTTGGATGGCATGAGTTTTGTGGGGATGATGGAGCCTCTCAGTAGTATGAGTATTGGCTAACATTGCATGAAATGTAGTTGAATCCTTGCAATATTTTCTTTTTTCCCCACATTTTTTCTGTACTGCTTTTAGCACCCCAATTTTTTCCATAGCATTTTGGCTGTTTCCAGTCACCTAAAAAAGCGCTGGCTCAGATTGACCCATTTTTCACTCATATTTCAAAGCTACAAAGATGACAGTTTATTCAGGGCCTTGTGTTCTAGTTTAGATCCTGTAAGTGGTCACTTCTGCACTGAAGCAAGTACATGGTGAATTTGCAGGTTTGTTAACCAGGAGGGATAATTCTAGGGAAGTTGCACTGGAGAGGGAAGTCACAACCGCAGGAGAAGGATTAGGTGAAGGAGAGCCAATCACTACATCTCAGGAGAGGGGAATGAAAGTAGAGTCTGGTGGCCAGATCACTCTCTGTTTGAAGAACCGTTTGGAGATTCTTGCCCTGCAGAGTTAGCCTTGTCACAGCTTCATGGACAGGTTTGCATGTTTTACTGAAGACTGATCCTCTTTTCCATTAGTAACTGGAAAGTATATGTTCTATAACAGAAGATGTATAGTGATGATGCTTTTCAGGAAATTCCAGGAATTTTATGCACCAGAAGGGACCAGGTGCTGCACTAT
>Ga0116229_10005866_pt1 | contig 19897 bp, 14 predicted proteins | sample S1TSphgellanicum_3_FD_87313 | JGI IMG/M metagenome (GOLD analysis project Ga0116229, IMG submission 87313) | Host-associated microbial communities from peat moss isolated from Minnesota, USA - S1T2_Fc - Sphagnum magellanicum MG | ecosystem: Host-associated > Plants > Peat moss > Unclassified... | reverse complement strand
TTTTTTTGCACAGGGTGGGATGGTACTGTCAGAACCCTAGCATCTTCAAACCCTAATCGGGCACTGGTGAGGCAGGTAGTAGTAGGTCTTGAGACTCGGACCCCGCCCCGGACAGCAGGGCGTGTCGATGACGTCTTTTTTGTATTTTCATCTTTGTTGATTGATTCTAGCGTGTCTGCGATCGTTGAAGAATCAAGTTTCTTGTTGTTGTTGTTGTTGTTAGAATTATTTCTTAAAAATCATTTGTTTCTTTTTTGGGGTTTCTGTAGCTGTCTGTGGCTTCTCTTTTGGGAAAATGAATGCGTGTGTGATAAGGTTTTGTGCATCGAGGAAATTGAGTGGCTGAAGAACCCTACGCAGCAGCAGCAGCAGCAGCAGCAGGCATGCTTCATAGTTTTTTTTTTCCTGGGATTCAACACACATACGTACATGCAACCCGTTTTGAAGGTCGATTTCCATGCCCTTTCTCATTCAGATTTTCAAAGTCTCAATCGCAAGAGTGTGAATCTTTGAAATGGGTGAGCAGATCGCTGCTGCTGCTGCTGCCAAGTACGGTGTGCATACCAAGAGCGCTTCTGATGGTGCAGATGTTCGTTGGTATTTCTGCAAGACTCCACTTCGTCCCAACGGTATAGCCACCGCAACAATTCTCATGCATTTTGTATCTTGTATGTGGGATAAAAATCAAGAGAGAGGAATCATGTGCATACGTGCTTGTTTTCCTTTGAAATGCGTTGGAGAACTGAGAAATTTGAGTGCATGCCCCTTCTTTCTTGAATCCACTTGTCTTCCGAACCCACAATGCAAAACCCTAAACCTTCCGAGGGGTTCAAACCGAGTGCAACCCTGCAAAGATCACTGACGTACTATCTCATGCTTGAATCTGATTGCAAGCTCTAAGAGGATGGATACATTCTGCATAGCAGCAATAGGTTTCTGCAATTTTCTACTATGGGGTTTGAACTTTGGCTCTTGCAGAATGGGGTGTGATACCTAGATGAGGCTAACAAACATGATGTCACTCTAGGCAGGGAGGGAAGAACTGCTGTGATGGATTGCACAGAGAGATGTGTGGAGAATTTGTAAGGAAGGCAAATTTAGTGAAATGATGAGGGTTTAAGGGAGGTTTTTCCAGAAGCAGCAGCTCAAGTGCCTGCATCAGAGGTGGTCGGCAAGGGTAAATACTTCCGGTTCAGTGTTAGAGACTCCCTTGCACTGGAGGCTTCCTTTGTGCAGGTGTGTGCTTCCTGTCTCTTATGGGCTTCATCTTCACCCAGAACTCTTGACTATAATGTACTGTGTTGTTTGTCTACCTGTAATGTGAATATTTTTGTAATGTCCATAACATGTTGGAGTAGACCTTGAAATCTGGATTCTTTCTGCTATAATTATTCCAGTTTTTGGAGGGAATTTTGGAGCAACTGAGGTATGTGGAGAGTGATGAATTTGTTGGTCGAAGTTTGACCTGACTCCAATTACTTTAGGCAGCACCCATATATATGCTGGTTTTGATACTTTTAAACTAATTTAAGCACAGAAGCAGTTTTACACTATTTTGTGGTAAGCTTTCCATAGTAGTCAAAATCTTGTTTCCACTTCATGTTACTTAGACTGGCAGACCTTTACAGGTTGATTTTGAAGTTAAGCAGGACACGTTTCTTAGCCATACCTTGATAATGTGTGCCATCAGAGGGAAGAGGAGCTTGTGTCAGCATGGTGGAAGGAGTATGCTGAAGTCAGTGAAGGCCCAGTGACAGCTTCAGGCCGTCTGGCTCCCAATCCCTCAGAGCAAAGGAACTTTACAGAAGGTTACCTCAGCAGGACACGCAATGGAGGAAAAGACCAGCTTTCATACAGTGGCAACAGTGCAGACATTGATGATGGGGAGAGTGTGGGGGTTCTTGTCAAGAGTGGGCTATATGAGGTTTGTGTGCATCCAAATGTGATGAGATTTACATGAAGGGTGATTAGAGAAACATTGTCAGCCCAAAATCTCACCCACTGAATGTTATTTCTTCAAATACGCACAAGCAGGACCGCACAAAATGGAGGACTATTCAAAAGCAAGCAATGTTTGTTTGTTCTGAGTGACATGGAATGTTTTGGCTATTAACAAACAGACTAGTACCTATACTGGCCTGTAGGAGATCACATGTGTCTTTGTCTCTGGAACTGCTTTCCTGAGGTTCTTCTGACAAAGAAGCCGAACTGGGGTTTATTGACATTATTTGAGGTGCTGGCTGGGCACAGGTGGATCTTATGCAAAGGAGATGTATTCCAGTGTATTGGAGAGGAGAGCATCGACGGGTGTTACGAGGTCATTGGTATGTACGCAAGGGTGGTCTTGATTGGTTGCCACTGCGGGAAGATGTTGCTGAGCAGTTAGAGATTGCATATCACAGGAAGGTGATCAAGCTATACTTACATGTGTAGAGATTAATGTTGGTGGTGCAAGTTTGGAACAACTATATCTTAGTTTTACTAATTTGTGATTCTTTGAGTGGCTAAAGTTGATACACTGCATTCAAATAGTCAAAATTAGTGTACTAAGTGCATGTTCCAGTTGCAGGAGGTCCCAACTACCACTATACCTTTATGTAGTCTGCTCTATGCCTTGGCTTAGATGCTTGCCTATACAAGCTTACCCTCCAAGCTTGTTGCAGCTTGAATGAGGATCCTCTTGAACTTTTTTAGTAGCTATGCATCTTGAGTACTAGCCAACATCATGGCTGAGTCTTCCCATTTCTTCCGGAAATTTTGACTGAAGCTCAGGATACAGCATTTCATGTAGGTCGCTCTAGGTTTTGAGCAAATTGTTGTATATACTTTATCTACACCCTGTTGGGATCCAGTAAAGTTAGTGGGGAGCTAGTGACTGCCATTCATGATGAAAGTCATGGTCTGATACTTTGAGTGACACCCACTAAGTTATGACCGTACTCATTCTTGCTGTGTTTGCTTTGGCATAAACTAAAACAACTTTGTGTTTGGTGAGCTTCAGAGTGTCTTTGTGGAGTTGTCTCTGCAATCACATTGATGGATGACTTTTGATTCCTACATTCCTTGGTTACATTTCTGCTTTCAAGTGCTGATGCATGTTAGTTTTCTCTCTATGCAGATATGGCGGCGTCGTTCTTTTCAACCATCAGGATTATATGCTGCACGAGTCAACCTGACTGGCACCTCTTTGGTTTGTTCTCTCAGACATGTACCCTCAGAAGCTTGTTGCAGTTTGAATTAGGCTGTTGACCTTTTTATTACCAGCATTAGTTGAGCGGTAGCCAATGTCATGATTTGAGTCTTTCCATTGCTTCTGGAAATGCAACAGAGAATCAGGAAGCAGATTTTGGTATAATGGTTTCACCAAAATTTTGCAGATTGTCATACACTTATCTAGACCCACCATCAGGACCTACTGAAATCAGTGGGAGTCATGGCAGTTAATAACTGGTATTAATGATCAAGGTGATGGTCTGACACTTTGTGAGTGACTTTCTCATAAGGTTATGACCACACTCATTCATGTCATTTTAGTGTTGGTTTTGCTGGAACTGACAACAGTCACCTTACAAGGTTCTATTGTAGAGTTTTATCTGCAATCTCAGACATCTCTTCTCAGCCAGGGGCTTCACATGCCAGTGAAGACAAATGGCCATAGAGGATATGACTTGTAAATTTATAGGACTATCCTATTTACAAGTTTACTGGTGAATTTATCTTTATCTGCAGAAAGCATCACTGACTTTTAAATCCAAACGAAACATCTTTACTTTTCTTATGTGTTTGTTGAAGCAGGATAGTTCAGTTTAAACAAGTATGAAAGATGGAGAGTTTGAATGGGAAATAAGATCATGTCTGATGTGTTGAGAAGCAATAATGTTGCGCTGTCACTATGTGTCATTGGTCAGTGACTATGTGACATATTACTGCATCAATGCTCACAAGTTTCTGCCAAGGTGTGATTGAACTCAAGTTTAGCAACTTATGGCTGAGCTTGTGATACTTTTCTGTGTTGGCAGTCCTCCAGCTTACTGTAGGACAGAAGTCTTTGCCCACCAAATGTTTGTCTTCTGAAAAGTTGCTGTCTTGAAAGAAGAAATGAGTTGCACTTGGAATATCCTAGATGTCAGCAATTTTGACACTGTCTCTATGTTGAAAGGTTGTTCAATGTAATATCTCCATTTTGCACAGGAACTGAGAATGGGTATCAGATTCTGCTAGAGTTTAGGTCAGAAAATTCAAATGATTTGTTTGAGTTATAGGGACTTCATGCACTTTTCATGGGAGAGGATGATACGTGGGAGGCAATTCTGGCAGTGGATGCTTCAGGCATCTCCTTTGTCCTTGGTTTAAAAGGAAATGGTGTGAAGCTTCGGCGGGGCTTTGCACCCCCAGATAGTGCACACCCTACCCAGGTTTTTTAATCATTCCAACTTCAAGTATCTTGAGATGAAAAGATGGCACTGCTTTTAGCATTAGAAGGTTTAACTGTTGCAGAAGAATTTGCACGCCCTCTGTCATTGATATCATATTAACCTTTTCGATAGGCTTCTTGCCTTTGCAGTTGCTATAAACTTTGCTGTTCATTGCCTTGATTGTGAACCTTCCTGGATCTAAATTCAGATACCTGGAGTAATATTTATTGACACAAGTTTCTGATGCAGGATGAGTTGAGGCAGCGGAAAGAGGAAGAAATGGATGACTATGCTTCCCAGGTGCTTGTTGCTTTGCTGCCCTTATTTGATGTGTTTGGAATTATTACTCCAGTCCTTCTGTTCAGACTTGGAAGACTGTTCCTCCAGATTCATTTCCATTCTGTAAATTCTTCCAAATAATTTAGAGGTACTAGTCACAAACTGAAGTTGAAGGGCATCTATGCAACCGAACAATCCATAAACTGGTACAATTGGTTGATATGCAGGTACCAGTGCGTCATGTGGTCTTCATGGTGCATGGGATTGGGCAGCGACTGGAGAAGGCAAATCTGGTAGATGATGTTGGAGCTTTTCGTCAAACTGTTTCTGCATTAGCGGAACAGCATCTCACACCACACCAGCGTAATGCTCAGCGGATCCTTTTCATACCCTGTCAGGTAAACAGATTTTTCTCTGTCAATTTCCCATCAGCAATGTTCTCGCATGTGGTCAACTGATGAAGCTGCTGGTTGGCATTAGAAGATTAAGAGCAAGGAAATGAAAATTATGGGTCATCTACTTAGTTTTGTGCATTGTGTTGCTTTCAGTGGAGGAGAGAACTCAAACTGGGGGGTGAGGTGGCAATGGAGCGAATAACCCTTGAGGGGGTCCGTGCCTTGCGGACCATGATCACTGCAACTGTACATGATGTGCTCTATTACATGAGCCCTGCATACTGCCAGGACATCATTGATTCTGTACTGTTCTATACTCTAGACTTCTTATATGCATGTAGATGGATGGAAGCTAATGGGAGATGAGGTTCTAGTAGTCTTCCTGAGGCTGGTGTGCAAATCTAATGCTGTCAGATGTTGCCACCATCTTCTCTGTCTGCTGTGGCTTGGTCTGGTCATGCTTTGAAGTGAGAACCTTAAGAGTTTGTCTGATATTAGGTTATGCAAACAAGGAGCAACTTCTAGCAGACAATCACCTGAACCAGATAATTCAATCTTCTTCAGTAGAAGATCAATTTCATGAAGTCTGGAGCACATTGATGTGCAGGTAACACAATCTTTGAACCGGCTGTATATCAAGTTCATAAAGCGCAATCCAAATTTTGATGGGAAGGTTTGCATTCTGCCCGACCATTTTTGCACATGTTTGTTGAATTACAGCTTCTTGTTCCATGTGATCATACTTTGTTGGCCATCATTGTTGGGTGTTTCATAGATGAATCCGGTCTTTCATTTGACAAACTGTGTCAATCTTTTGATTTTCTGGAGACACAACTGTGGGCCCTTTCAATCTTCAGGTATCACTCTATGGGCATTCTTTGGGGAGTGTCCTTACATATGACATTCTTTGCCACCAAGACACATTGATGTCAGCTTTCCCTGTTGAAAAAATCAATGCTTCAATAATGCGCAATGATGAAACTGACGACGACATGCCTAGGATAGATCGCCTTCCAGCCACAACTGAGACTGAGTCTGGCTCAGAGGATAGTTCATCTATGCACAATTCAGACATATCTTGCCGTCCAAGTACCCTGTCAGAGACTGAAAACAATGGCATACCTGGTGTACAACCAAGTGATGCGACACTAGATCTTGCGGATGACACCATAGAAGACAGAATACCTGAGGAGATTGAGACCATGGAGAATGTGAAGGAGAAAGAATCTTTGACAGAGGGTATACCTCCTGAGGAGGATGCCACACTGGATATTGCAGATGAGACAGAAGAGGTCAGAATACCTGAGCAGATTGAGACTACAGAGGAAGAGAAGGAGAAAAGCATTTTGATGGAGGGTGATCCTGCAGCAGAAGGGATTCCCACAGATGATGCTACACAGATTATTGCAGAGGAGACAGCAGAAGATAAAATACCTGAGGAAATTGCAGCTATGGAGAAGGAGAATGGGATGGAGGATATGCCTGCAGAGAAAGCAGTTTTAGAAGATGTTGAGGCTGCAGTCCAAGATTTTTTGCAAGACCACCGTTTTGTTTCAGTGGAAAAGGATGTTGCAGATATTGTTGATGAAGTAATAGGAAGTGCTGTTGCAAATAGCAAGGAGAACTCAAAAATTGAGAGGTTGAAGGCAGAGGTATGCCAACAGAGCTGTGCTACTATCCCTGGTCACATCTCTTCTTTGCTGAGATTAATCTTTATGGTGCTTGTTTTTGCTGACCTTGAAATACTCAGTGGTTTTGTTAGGGTTTAGCTTGCAATGTTTTAAGAGACTTATCTTCAAAAAGATACTGCAGTTCATTTCTGTTCTGTGTTGGACCCTCTATGTGGGCCTCTCTATGCCTTTGGCTTAGATGCTTGCTTTTGCAGGGACAAGCTCAAAGGAAATGAATCCTACCCTCAGAAGCTTGTAGCAACTTGGATGAGGAAACTATTTTTAGATTGGCTATGTCTCTTTGTGTGGTAGCCAACACCATAATTGAGTCTTGCCATTGCTTCTGGAATATATGATGCAACATCATATATTCTGCATGCTGACATTCTGTTGCATTAGAGTATTTTATACTTATCTACACCCATGATTTGGACCCGATGAAGTCAGTGGATAGTCATGGCAGCTTGTCCATGCTATTTGCGATAAAGTGATGGTCTGACACTTTGTGAGCGACTCTCATAAGGTTATGACTGCACTCATTGTCATGTTATTTTCAAATTGTTATTGGGGAGATTTCTTTGCAGTTTCTTGATGGACCCTATTGTATACCTTTTCATGCTCCAAGAATGTGATGATTGTCCTTTTGTGCAGGTTGCTGTATTACAAGAAAAATTGAGGTTTCTGGAGAGAAGTCAGGGTACACACAGTACAAGTCAAAGCTCATCAGAAGACCTGGCAGCAACTTCAGATCATGTCAAAATTGATGCAAACACTGAAATCCATGAATCTCATCCTTGTTCTATTATAGAAGAAGTGAGAGGCCCTGAAACTGCTAGAGATGATGATCCAGTTCTGCAGCAAAGCTTTTCAAGGGGTTACCAATCTTTTCAGAAGGATTCTGAGTTTGGATCTTTGCCAGGGACAATGGACACATCTGCCAGCTTAAGGAAACAACATAGACCCTTCATAGTATATCCAAAACTTGAGTTCAAGGTTGTTATTTTCTGTGTCCACTATTTGCTCAATGACCAGTGGGCATTCAGTTTCTGTATGAGTCTTTGTTTTGTCTCTGCGCCACACAGAGTCTAGGTTTTTAGGTTTGTTGTGCCTGGTTACTTACATGGAAAAATTGTGCTGCTGAATCAGGTTGATACTTTCTATGCTGTTGGTTCTCCCCTTGGAATGTTTTTAGCTCTCCGCAACATACGCATTGGTTTAGGAACAGGTGTGGAGTATTGGCAAGATGAAGGCATTGATGAGGAAATGCCTGCATGTCGTCTTCTTCTGAACATTTTTCATCCATATGATCCAGTTGCTTACAGGTTAGGAAGCATCATCATAATGCCTTTTGTATACATGAAAATCATTTGAATCTCCATTGAATTTGATTAAGCATTACACATCTCATCTCACACTCTGCTTCATTTTTGTGGGCTCTGTTGTTGGAAGGCTAGAGCCCCTTGTTTGTAAGGAGTATGTTGACAAGAGGCCTGTATTCATTCCTTATCACAAAGGAGGAAAGCGCCTGCATATTGGATTTCAGGTTTATTCTCAGCTTATCAACAATGAACGATGGTGGTCCTTTTTTATGTGTGGGACAGTTTAGTTATTTTGTCAGTCTTCTCACTTCATGGTCCTTCTCATTCCCCTTTTGTGCTGTCAGAAAGTTCTCACAGTACCACTTGTAGAACATATCGATATGCCTACAAATTTGCAAGCATCATGTACTTCCTATCACCAAACTGTAGATTTGTTAATTTCATTCTGGCTGAGGGTTGCTGGTGGTTTCTCTTTTCGGTCTTTGTTTTCTGTATAAATTTCTTCTAATAAATTCTGTATTTTTTGCAGGAATTTAGTGAGGATCTGAGCATGAAGTCCAAGGCCTTTGTACAATCCATAGGCTCTGTTGGAGTAAGTTCACCTGTTCTGTTCCATTGTTGCTTAATAGCCCTGCTCCACAGAGGGCATTCTGATGGGGAGTTTTGACAGTTTGTCATGCCTTGCATGTTGTTGAAGGTTTGATGCTGGTAATAAGACTATGTTGTATCTGTGTCATTCTGATACAAACTATGTTGAAAATGTGGAAGTACAAGAGGTTGTAAAAGCACTTGGCTTGTATGTTGTGAACAGACCCGTGTAGCACATGCATTCACTGCAAAATACCAAGATGAGTCTACAGGTACTCAATAGTTTCAGCATTGCATTCTCCTTGTTGTCTGTGCAAGTTTTATCATTCTGCACTTGTATGAGCAGGACATTTTGATAGTGATATCTCTTGAAGGGTGGCAGTCTGTTGTGGAATATTCCAAGAAATTGAATAGACTTTGAACTTGCACCTGGGAAATAGGTCACTCAAAGTGGGAGAGAAAGAAAGGTACCTTTAAGTGGAAGTCCTTAATATAAGCTCTATCAGTCCTTGTGCCTGCAAAACAAAGACAATTTTACATTTTAGAAATGCATTGGACTGGGAGTCTCTGATACCTCTGGGTGTGGATATCATCAGATGATGAAAAGGAGAAGAAAATGAAACAAAAAACATATGGCCAAATGGTTATGGAGCGCCTCACAGGAAGCTCAGAGGGACGCATTGATTTTATGTTGCAGGTTGCCATTCTGTAGTAGTCTAAATTTCACAGTTTGGTGTTCATGTGTCATGGAATTGATCTTACTCAGCTGCCCTTCACATGACAAAGAGGAGATTCTTGAGAATATTGTTTGTGGCACTGAAGTGGTTGATACCTTCTGATATGTACTAGTATCTAAGCACCTGTATGTACCTTGTGTATTCAGAAACAAGACTTTGAAGTGGAGATATCAATAGCTTGGGGCATGTCCTCTGGGACATTTTGAACTTGACAGTGCTACTTACACAGGACTTTTGGGTCTTATGTCAATGGTCTTATAAATGAATGACATGAAGCAATTTTTTCTTTCCTTGGCAGGATTCTACATTTGAGCATCAATACCTATCTGCTATGAGCTGTCACACGTAAGTCTTTTTCAGTCAGAGGCTCTTTGCAAATCTTGTGTTCTGAAAGTCATGTGTTTTTGTTCTCAAAAGCAAGCCAGTATTCCATGAATCCAAGGTTTTCTGCTTTGAGTTTTTGATTGAAACAGTTGTTGAACATGCTTCTGACTCACAGTGAACTTTTTCTTGAGAATCAGAGCATACTGGCAAGACCCAGACACAGCTCTTTTCATTTTGAAGCATTTGTACCATGACATCCCTGAAGAACCAGTATCCAATGACTCAACAACAATGGAGCCACTCTTCGGGACAATAGATGATGATGGTGGAGAAACTCCCAGACAAGGAGTTCCAGAAAGTCCACCATCTGTGGTGAAAATAGAAGATGCCTGGGATTCTGGTGATGAGGATTCATCATCATTTTTCAGCAAGGAAGAGTTTGTTGCAGCTCTATCAAGCACTAAAGGCAAGCCTAAGAAAAATTCAGAAAAAAAGATGTAAGTCAGAATAATTCATTATGATGCAAATTTGCACTGACATTTGTTTTGATTTGCATAGTCTGTAACAATGATCAATATCTGAGTAAGTTAGAGGGCACATATGTACAGATACCAACAATCTCCATAATTGTCAGTCATACGCTTGTAAAGCATTTGTAAAATTTCAGTAGATACAGTAAGAGTTCATAGTGCCTGCTGATGATGTGCTGGATGTGATGAAGCTCATAAACTGGGTTGGTTACAGGTACAGATTATAGATTATAGGTACATGCTTGCACATCAGAAATGGCAGTCATGGTACATTGATGAAAAGTAGGGTTCTTTCTAAGGATTTGCACTGTGACTCAGCATATGTTGCAGCTCAGTTGACAGAGGGTCCATTTTCTGCACTTATCTGTGTCTATAGAATTTCTATTGTCTGGAGTGTTTTTTGCTCCAGAGATTTCAAGTACCATAAGTGACTCAGAAAAGCAATAGCCAAAATATTGTTCACATTCTCTCTCAAGCAGTCTGATTGCTGTTTCCTTTTCAAAGAGTTAGGAGCCCCGCCATAAATGGCTCACAAAAGCAATTGTGCATTGAGGTACATTAAGGTACATTGTGCATTTGAGCACTGAGGGCCTTGTATGATTGTGGCAACATGTCCAAACTATTTGCGCATTTGGTTTGTCCTCTGAGAAGAAGAGAAGCTTATATTTACGTTCTGAATCTCTTGCCTGTAATGTGTCACAAATCCAAATCCTAATCCACTGTTGTGTATTGCTTGCTCTTGTGCTCCGTACAAAGATGAGAAAGTGGTTGCCCAACTTAGGTGCAAGTAGAGTGGATAGTACTCTGGTGGAATTTGCTCTTGGGATGAAGGTGAGAAAGCTATTGTCAACTTAGGTACAACTAGAGTTCATATCACTCTAGTGGGATTTCCACAATCTTGCCAAAGTGTTCATTAGGAGGAACCTAGGATGATATTATTCTATAAATTGAAGTTGGATCTATCTCTGCTTGGGAAGACTGAACAAAGATCCTTGCTCTTGGTAGTAATGTTCTTTCTCTTTCATTTTGAACTGCATTGAGTTGGGTTTTTCTCTCTTTCCTTAGCGGCACAGCTGGTTGCATTATTGTGAGGGGCTTGGCCTGTTGGTGCAAACAACTGCCATGATGGTATGCTTTCAACTTTGAAATTAGATTGTTTCGGCTTGCAGATTTCTTTTTCTCTTTTTTTGGAAGGGGGGGGGTGGGGGTGGTTTATCCTCAGGCAAGCAATTGTTAATTGTACTCAGGTGTGGTGTTTAATTATGGTATACCATAGAGCAAGGTTTTGTTCAAGAATGTGGCTACATCACCAAGTAATAACTAGTTTGGTGATTGGTATCTTGAGTTGCCATTTTTGGTATGCTAATATGTTCAAAGGAGTTGCTTCTGATGAGGGGTCAATGAAATTTCTTTGATGTGTATATTTTACTTTGTGCAGGTGGGTACATGAACATTTTAAAGACCAAAAAGTCCTTTTGCAAGAGGAAGAACTGCAAGAAGCATAGTCTTCACAACATGTAGTATAGGAAGGGTAAAAGTTATAGGTTAGTGACCACTCAAGGATTGGGTGCTTCATTTCAACAATTCCTTATGCTTCAACAAGGCATTGCATGTATGTGAATATGTCATCTTTTTCATGTTTGCTTCACTTTGTTGTTGTTTTTCCCTTTTATGTTTTAAGATTCTAAGCTTGTTTTTACTCCTCCTGTTGATTCATAGTTTTTTGTATAAGGTAACCTTAGGTTGAAATGGATAGCTTGGAGTGCAATGTATGGTTTTTTGTTCTTACAAGAGCTCTTCATTGACATACATGGAGGGCCAGTGGGGCCTTTACAGCATTGTTAAACATCATGGGCACATATGAGGGTGAGTGCTTTTCTTTTTCCCATGTGTTGTTGATGGCTTCAAAACAAATCTATTACTAAATTTTTTGTTGAAACCCCTTTGTTGGAATTTTTTTTCCTTTTTCATAAAAATAATGTGAACCTGAGGATTTTTTTTGTGAAGCATATTCATTCTTATGTTTTCTTTCAATTGCCATCTAAAATTTTCAAATTCCCATTTAGAATCTACCAGAATGTTGTGATTTTTTGTACATGGAACATCTTCCAGACTTTTCCATGTTACACATTGAATCAATATGCAAGCTTCTGCATGTAATTTGCCATTTTTGTTAGAAAATCTGTGAGAATCCCTTGTCTTGGCTTTAAAGTGTGAGATTTAGGGTTTGGGTTTCAAGATTGTGGGGTGCCAAACCATTTCTACAGTGCTAGCTTAAGGAATGGTCAATTTTGTGAGAGGAAGATCAAGCCTAGTTCATTGATCTGTGTGATTTGATGACCTTAGCATTCTAGCAATACCTTTATTTATTTCTAATTCTTTGCTTTGTTCATGCTGCATTTGTTGTTGTCTCTTGTACAAAACAGGGTGTGCATAGGTCTTATCATGCACGTGTTGTATGGGCACCAAAAGTTGGTGCTGACCCAAGCATTTGATAACAACTCTCCTATGAGTGTTTCTGCAACTTCTGTTCTATACTGGACTATTGTAAAGTTTTACTACTAGCAAGGGAGATGGTTTGGTTGCTTCTTTACATTGCATTTCTTGATGGTTCATACGTGTGGATGTTGTTATGGGTGCTTGTTTGCTGTGTTCTCTACCTTGATGTTTTTTGCCCCCAAATTTGTTAGTTGGTCTTTGCAATTGTTATGGTAAGAAAACTTTGTCCTTGCCTATACAAGGAGCCAGTTTGCAACTGTTTTGGTGCCTCAATTTCTTGCCGGCTCAAGCTACCACATCACCAACAGCTCATTCCTTGGTGTGCTAAGCTTGGATGTCAAATGCTTAATAGAAATCTGCCTAATTTTTTTCATTTAAGCTGCAATCACAAATGATGATAAGTCATTGTTAAGTCAGTGTTAAGTAGTGGCAGAAAATTGTAGAATTCAGAGCAGGATTGTTAGTTAACATAAAAGTTTACATGGCACTTGCTTAACATTGGTGTTAGCTTAGTGGTAACTCAATGTTCACTTATCATCAAATCTTCAAAAATAGAAGATATCATCACAAAGTTGCATGTTAACTTAACAACCTTGAAAAGGGGTCTTTAACTCAATAGTACCTTATCAAAAAGGTTCTCAAGAGTTCTGTCTTGTTCCTTATTTCTTCCCCTCCTTCATAACACTCCACATTCCCCTCCACTCTCATCTGCCCTTCTCTGCTAACTTTCTACTTCTCTTTTTGCTTTTTTTCTTTTTTCAGGCTCTGCTCAAGAAACAAAAGAGCAGTAGAATGTGTTCTACTTCTCTTTTTGCTTTGTTTCTTTTTTGGCTCTGCTCAAGGAACAAAAGAGTAGTAGAATCTATTGCTCAAGAGAAGATTCATGCAAACTTGCTCCAACTTCTTTGTTGTCATTGTCATGTCACAATGGAGTTTCCAAGGACAAGCTTTTGCAACCAATAAACAGAACAAAATGTAAAATGCAATGTCCCGGCATCTCAAACTCCAACAACTTGTGGCCCAACATTCCAGGCTCTAGCAAATTTTGTTGAAACAAATTGTGTCCTAGATTACAAAACAACAATGAGAGAAACGAAAAAATGTGAAAGAACGTGTAGACATGTTTTACATTTCTTGAATGTGTAGAGCACTAATGAAAGCACAAGCAACAAAACCAAGTGTGATGAGATTAAAGGCAACAAGAGAGAGTGCAATAACATAGAGCTTGTAAGCACCAATGAAAGTAAAAGGGAAGAGAAAGAATGCACATCCCTAGTGTTGATGGCAATGGTGAAAAACGGCAAAAAGGCAATTTGCCATGATGGATTTTTGGTGGGAATCCATGATGGCAAGCAGGTACGCCCTAACCCTAAAAGTGCTTAACAACATCCCAAGTGTGAATGCACTTGTGAATGTTTGTTAAGTTAAAAAAATGTTAAAGGTTAGTGTTAGGGTTAATTTAAGATTTAAAGGGAAAACAAATGTTAAGTTTTTGGTAACATTGTTAACGAATTAGCCATTAGCACTAGGTGTGATTGCAATTTAACATGAGCAAGAATTAGATTATGGTGGTTGTTGGATGAACATCATCTAATTCAAATTCCTTGGAGGGTGATTTTCATTTGGGTCTACTTTGGATGTTATTCTATGTATTGAATTGTGAGGAGCAAGAACAATTGCCAAGGTTTTTGTGAGGTTCATGTCTTCACCATCAATGTGCACAAGTGCAATTATTATGTGTTTGTTATAATGTAACTTTTTTCTAGATCAGAAAAACTTGAGTTCCACCACCACATGGGGATGAAGGAAATTCTAAATGTATATGTGGACTTGCAATTGCATTATACCCTTCAACAACTCTTGCTTTCTACATTGGCACTTAAAGTGCACCAAATAGAAACAAAGGTGACACTCAAAGATCAAGGCAATTATAAGATTTATTATGTTCCTATTTTCTTATTGTTTATGCCTTCTTCTCACTATACACATGTTTGTTAATAAATCTTAACATGATGAGTGAAATTTTCCAAAGCAGATAAGAAGATTAAACATAATCTACACAAGATCAAAATACTTCATTGTTGCTTCTATGTGATCAAAATACATGATAATTTGGTAAGAAGTTTATCTGTGGTCTTTGGGGGCCAAAAAGAGGAATTGTGGTATGTGAGTTCTTTGTGGATCTTTTGCAATGGTGGGATCACATAGTAGAATAGGTAATTAAACATCAATATGGTTAGAGTTTGCATGTCAATGGAGCCTAGTAAGCAAACCATATGTGCAGGGATTTATTTGGGACTTGCAAAACTATGTGTGAAAATGGATGCAACTTTCACAAGAAGTGCATAACTAGTGATAGAACCTTGATACAATGGAGGTAATGATTACTTGGTGAATGACCATATGTGCACCCCCCTTTAACTAGGTCTATAATTAAACCAAGGTTAGCTCCCATCTCCTCTTTCCCATCCTTGTCTTGAAAGGGAGAAAAGGATTTTTGTTCTTGAAGTGTTTCCTTTGTAGGGAGGTTTAGGTTTTCATCAATTTTGTGTTTGTTGAATCTGGTGTGATAGTGTGGGGAACATGTTTGAGGCACATGTGCTTGCAATTCTTTTGGAGCTAGAGACATAATTGGGACTTGGTGTTGCAAAATGAATTGATTTTGAATTGGAACATGAAAGTGTTGTAGGTTATTTGCTGTTATTTAACATCTTTGTTGGTACTTGCGACATGCATCTCTATTAGGATGTTAACAAAATGTGGGAACATTTAATATGTTTGGAAAACGTTCAACAAGATCATGCCATTTTCAAATGTGGTCACTTGGACTGCTATGATATTGAAACATGTGTAATCCAAGCAAGGGTAAAAAACATTATAACTATTTTGACAAATGCAACAAAAGGGTGTGCAACCAAATTCTATTACTTTTGTGGGGGTAGCTTGTGCCAACATGGTTGTGTTTGAAGTGCCCAAGGGTGTTCATCGTATCATTCAAAATGATTTGGAGTCTAATGCCATTATGGGGAATAGCTTGTTAGACATGTATGCAAAATATGTTATCAAGATGTTATCTCAAGATAAAATCACTTGGACCACCATGATGTTGGGACATGTGAAATGTGAACAAGGGAAAAAAAACATTGAACTATTTTGACAAATGCAATAGGAAGGTGTGGAACCATACAATGTTAGTTTTGTGGGGGTAATGAATGGATGTGCTAGGGGTGGTGTCAAGATTCTATGAAAAAATATATTTAAAAAAAAATTGTTGCAATTTTGCACCAACTAACTAAAAAAAAAATTGATTGGAAACCATATCAAAACATACTTGAAAAGGAAAACAACAATTGATGGTCATTTGTAGTGCAAAACCAAAGTTGGCTAAATATCACTAATACATTGATATCCCTCAAAAGCTAACCCAAAGTTGTTCACACCTTCCCCAATTTGGGAACCAAAAGCATGTACATGTTAAAAATGCATTTAAGTTGTCAAATAATGTGGAACTAAATTTGGACTTATGATTATGCATAGGATAGAATGATATTTAAAACATTTTTTTTGGTTTTATCCTTAAATATTAAATAATAATTGTGATTGATTATTGAATTTTTGAAAAGGTATTTAATAAAATTTGGAAATTTCAATAGAAATCATGGGCACCCATGGTGTGATCCCAATTTTTACTTCAATGTCAATATGTGAAAAATGTTTGAACATATCCTAGGTTTGCCCAATTCTTTTGGTACATTTGGCATGCTAATGTCGAGTTGGAAATTCAATATTTTGATAAAATTTTAAATATTTATTATTGGGAAAAAAAACTAGACATCTAGAAATTTAAAAACTGACATATTTTTTTATTTGGTAAAAAAAATCCAATTGGATATTACAATGGAATCAAAATTTGCTTATAGCTTATCCAAATTTATGATTGTATAAAATTCCACATCATTTGGCCTCATCAAATCTATGTTAATAATGAATAGTCACAATGAAACGTCCCTTTAAGGTCTGTGTTTTACTTTTAGACCAACCTATGTTTTCTTTCACAATGTAAGATTAAGCTCACTCTCCATTACAATAATTTGTACAATACCAAGTTTGGGATTGGTCAATGAACCCAATGTTTTTCTTCCAACATTAATTTTTTTTGTTATTGTCATGTAGTTTTGTATTCCCATCCAAAAATGTGCGATTTCTTGCAACATTTGAATTTAAAATAGTTAGACCATGATAATTTTAAGCTTTTGAATTGCCCATCATGGGAATGTTTTCAAACGGTGGAGCTTGGGGGAAATAGTTCCATACATGGGTGGTTGATGTTGAAATGAATAATGGGTGATGGAGTTTTGAGAAGCTTGTATAAATTTTTATTGAAACAATTATAACGTGCATTATAATCAAGTGGGTCATTAGATTTCAAAGTTGTTAAAAAAACATGGCACCAAAGAAGGTGTCCATAAAGAAATCTATTGTAACACCACCACCACCACCAAGTGAGAATAATTTTAACATTTTTTCCCACCGATTCATTTGAATTTTGGTGCATAGGTGTTGCAATTTTGAGTTATGCTAAGAAAATTTTAATTATATTTTATACCTCTATTAATACTTGAATGAAAGTTTTAATATATGAACCATATGGAGTGTAAAGAATGAACTTTGATTTCAATATAAGACAAAAACTAATCACTATATGTGTCAATGGGTGACCATGTTGTGGTGGTGATGTTACCAAAATAGAGGTATGTAGTGTATCATTGAACCATTGAACTATCACTTAATACCAAATTGATCATAAGACAATTGAAGCCAGGTGCAAGCTATTTTGGAAATTATTATCACAAGTACATTTAAATGAATGCATCTTGGTTCATATAATTAAAATGTTCACACAATTTCATATCTTGGTTTCATTGTATCACATTTTGAACACGATTTACACTTCCTTCCAATTTCTTTCAACATGTTGACATAAAATTAAATTTCTTAATTAGAGCCTTTGAATATCCTTCAAAATGAGTATGGGTGGTGGTTTTTATGGGAATGTAGGATGAAAAGTTAGAAGAAATCAAACTTGTGCAAGATGTGAAAACAATGCCAATCCAAGACTATTTGGTGAAAATGACCCCTATTTTTGTCTAATGGGAATCTTTTAAAAAAACTATAATGTGCTTTTGGACCATGAATTTGAATTTGGGAAGAATCATAACATATCTTAGTAAATATTCATGGCCTCATATATTCATTTGCTTGATAGGAACAAAATGTGGTTCCTTTAGTTCGTGAAGGTTGTCAATTGTTGGCCCTTGAAAGGTAAACCAATCCTTCCGAACACTTTACAAAGATTGAGTGATTACTTGTCAAGTTCTATGATCATCACATCAAATCTTACTTTTATGATCCAATTGAAAATTTTAATCTAAACCATTTAAAGTGTAAAACTTTAAGAAAATAATCATCAATATTTAAAAAAATTGTATTGTAAAAATTGTGATCTCATGATAATGAGAGCCACAATCATTGAAAGTTTGTCGTGAAATTGACATGTTGTAACCAAATTGTTCCACATACTAAAAAATGTAACCAATATCACATCAAAATTTGTCGTTCCAATAAGCTTTCCACTATGCAAAAAAATCAAAATTGGTAATTTAACATAAAATTATAGATTTTTAATTTATCAATCATAAACTTGTATTTTAAACAACATGTGTAAGAAATATTTAACCTATAATGATGTTTTCCATATAGGCCTGATGATCCAGTGGAATCATTAGTTGAGTTCTTGTTGGCTAAAGATCCAACAAATCCTGCAAATGTACCAAAAATTGAAGATAAACCTCTTGAAGAAGCAAATGATGACAAATTTTTGAAGGCCCCTAGAAATAGTGTAAAGAAAAAATCGTCCATTAAAACCAAAAACTAATACATGGATGCTTTGTTTATTTAGGCCAAGTTTACCAAATTGGTGAACATATTCATGTGGCATCTGCAAACCCACATATTAAAATGATTAATACATTATTCTATGCCAAGTTTTGAATATTAGTAGGGTTGTTGAGGTCAATAGTCCAAGTCTTTAAACAATAGTTAAAATGTGCTTGTGAGATTATTACATGTAAATTAAATTGGAACAATGTGAGATGATGTAGTTGATAACTTCAATTGCACATTATGTTGATTGATTAATGATATTGGCCCGTTGCCATAAGATTTGTATGTATATCTTTTGAACATGTTTCATTAAGTCACTAATTATGTTGTACTTGCATTTTTTTGCATATTGAAATTTGTAGATCCATGTGGCACATGCAATCTTTGTACTTAACATTAAAGCACATCCAAGCATATGTTCCTTATAAAATCAAAAAATACAATTAATTGAATTAACACTGAACAACTTTGAAACCAATGTTTTTTTAGGAATTTTTCAATGTAACCTAAGTGTCAATCATCCATAAGAAGATGGAAAAAAACAACAATTATCCCTATAAAGATGCAGTAAATTTTGGTTATGAATAGGCATGAAATACAAATTTTTTAATCGACCTTCTATTCATGGCTACATGTTGAAAACCAACTATAGAAATTTGTAGATTTTTCTTCACTTTTGGCAATTGAAAAATTTCAAAATAATTTCATTTTTTATTTCATTATTATTATTTTCATTTTTTGTGAAAGTTTGCCAACAAAAAAACATTCTTGGGGACAATTGAGTTAATAAAAAACGTTGTCAAATTTTATGATGATTTACTTCCTCAACAAAACCTTCAATAAAATGTTTATATATATAATATATAATATAAAATAAGATAAAACCTTAAGATTGAAATGCTAATGTCAATATACAATTTTCCAATGGCGATTTTTCTTCTATGCACCCCTTTATTTCAAACTAGTGTGGCATTTATCATTGAACACATATTGTAGTATTGAATGATTTTGAAAGGGTAATGGTAAACATTCTTTAACTCAAGTTTCAAATCCAATTTTGATTAAAATTTTATTTAGGGTTTACATATATTTTTAAATTGTTGCACATGTGTTTAAACTTAAAATCAATAGAAATATAAATATAAACATCAAAATACAAAATGACAAAATCAAATTCAATGTGCAAGTTTGAATTATA